>Ga0164318_10004938_pt1 | contig 12881 bp, 11 predicted proteins | sample GuaBasSedimGuay9_FD_113734 | JGI IMG/M metagenome (GOLD analysis project Ga0164318, IMG submission 113734) | Subseafloor sediment microbial communities from Guaymas Basin, Gulf of California, Mexico - Guay9, Core 4571-4, 0-3 cm | ecosystem: Environmental > Aquatic > Marine > Hydrothermal vents... | reverse complement strand
AAACGGCTACCAAGCTGCGAGCCGATAAATACGGGAACGATTAACACCGCAGCCGTTTGCCATTGCACGTGCCCCACGGAAGCATGGCCTAATAACCCTGCCGTTGCCGTCAATCCAACCATAAAAGCACTGGAGCCAATAGCCAGAGGCATGGGAATGCGAAACAATAACACCATAATCGGAATTTTAATAGCACCTCCGCTAATACCAACAATACTGATTAAAGCACCGACAACAAACATTATCGGCAACACGCATCGCAAATCAATAGAAAGTGTTTGCTTTTCATAATGTCGTATTATAAACCACCGGGATGCTTTGGTATTTAAAGATGCGCAAATGTTTGCAGGATTTTGGGGAGGAAAGAGCATTAGCCCACCAGCCAAAAACAGGAGCAGCGTTAGTAAAATAGTTAAAGAAACACTCGAAACATAGTGCGAAAGAACGCCACCTGCAAAAGCCCCAATTGTTGTTGGAAGTTCTAACAAAAAAGCCAATATCCAATCCACTTGTTTGGATTTACGAAAAATAAGTGTGGCAGAGAATGAGGTAACCAAAATCAAAAGCAATGAAGTTGCGGCTGCTTCCTGAAAAGGAATCCCAAGCCACAATTGAAACGGTGTATAAAGTACGCCACCGCCCAATCCAAAAAAGGCGGCCAGCAAAGCGGCAAAAAACAGAATAATCGATAAAATTAAAATCATACTTATCCTTAAAACGCATAATCACGTCCATTACTATAAAAATAATGGGCGCACTTCCTTTTCCATTTATTAAAAATTTTATATTAACATCAACAAGCTTAAATAGCAAAAGCAAATAAAAAATTCGGTACAATGAAGCAACTATTCCATGGTTGCATCACCGTTGCATACCGTTGCACAAGCCTAACCCAGGGTTGCACCAACGCAACTCTTTGCTGCTTTTTTTAAATCTTACTGTTTCTGTTACTTTCTGATTTTTAAGCGGTTAACGTTATTGTTGCATTTGTGGCACTGTTTTTGAAAAGACTTTCCTAAAAAAGTGAATAGGAAACCATGAAGATAGCAATACCTTTATGGCAAAACAGAGTTGCTCCACTGATGGATTGTTGTTCGAAATTAAAGGTATTCGAACTCAAAGAAGGTCGCTTAAAAGAAATAAATACCGTAGATATGGCTACCTTGAATTTAGCAGAACGAATTAAAGTTTTACGCCAACTCAATTTGGATTTGGTTATTTGTAACGGCATCAGTTTCTTTTATCGGGCTTGCCTTCTTGTTAATACAGTCAAAGTCATTTCCGATGTATATGGAGAAGAGCAACTAGTGCTTGCCAAATATCTTCATGAGCAAAATTTTAAAACAAAGTAGTAAAGTAAACACAAAGGACAGATTATGGGAACATCACGACGTGATTTTCTAAAAATCGTAACTGCGGGTACATTGGTAGCGACCGGTGTTAAAAATGCCGCCGCAACACCCGTAAACATCCTGTCCGACGATCGTATGGGCGTTCTGGTAGATGCAACCGCATGCATCGGTTGCAGACAATGCGAATACGCCTGCAAAGAGGAGCACGGATTACCCACCGGCAATCTGGAAGATTATGCTGATCGCTCTGTTTTTGAACACGAACGTCGACCAGATGTAGATGCCTTAACCGTTGTTAATCAGTATCCCAATGTGCACAAAGACGAACCGCCTGTAACACTTAAAGTTCAATGTATGCATTGTGATCATCCGGCCTGCGTTTCTGCCTGTATCGTCGGGGCATTTTCCAAACAGGAGAACGGCGCCGTTATTTGGGATGAAAGCCGATGCATCGGTTGTCGTTATTGCATGGTAGCATGCCCCTTTCAAATTCCGGCGTTTGAGTACAATAAAGCCATTGAACCACGAATCATGAAATGCGATTTATGTTATGATAACCGTACTTCAAAGGGCCTGCCTCCGGCCTGTGTTGAGGCCTGCCCAACCGAAGCATTGACTTTTGGCAAGCGCTATGAACTGGTAAAATTAGCACATGATAAAATCGACAATGAACCGGATCGCTATTTCGACCATGTTTACGGTGAACATGAAGTCGGTGGTACTTCGTGGCTGTACATTTCCGGGCAAGATTTCAGTACGCTGCACTTTCCCAAACTTGGTGATGAACCTATCCCCGGTGCCACGGAACCTATCCAACATGCCATTTTCAAATTCTTTGTTCCTCCGGTTGCTCTTTACGCTTTGTTAGGAGGCATCATGTGGTTAGGTAAAAACAAAGAAGAATCGGAAGAAGAGGAGGAATAAATAATGTCTGATATGTTTAAACCGGAACCGATTAAGCGTCCTTTCTTGACTCCTGGCGTTATTATTTTGTTGATATTAGCTGTCAATGGTATTATCTGGATTATTTTACGTTTTGGCTTTGGATTGGGCGCAGTTACTAATTTGGACAACCAGCACCCATGGGGCCTATGGATCGGTATAGACGTAGCTGCCGGTGTTGCCCTTGCTGCTGGTGGTTTTACAACTTCTGCATTGGTACATATTTTTCACCGGGAGGATTTTCATGTTTTAGTTCGCCCGGCCATTATGACAGCCATGCTGGGCTATACATTTGTCGGAATTGGCGTTTTGTTCGATCTTGGACGTTATTATAATGTCTGGCATGTACCCATTATGGGGAACAGTAATTCCGTTTTATTTGAAGTGGGTATTTGCGTAATGACTTACCTTGGAACTTTGTATATAGAATTTTTTCCTGTTGTCACTGAGCGATTTATCGGAAAGGTACACTTAAAAGGATTCTGGAAATTTTTAAACCACCCCATTGATGCAATCCTGCGCTGGATCGATAAGTTTCTTGAGAAAACCATGTTTTTCTTTATTATTTTAGGCGTGGTACTTTCCTGTTTGCATCAATCTTCTTTGGGAACTTTAATGTTGATTGCTAAATACAAAATCCACCCGTTATGGCAAACATCCATTCGGCCGTTACTGTTTCTGCTTTCGGCTATTGCAGTAGGCTACCCCATGGTTATTATGGAATCGTTAACAGCATCAAAATCATTCGGCCTGAAAGCGGAAATGGACGCTTTACGACGCTTAGGGCGTTTTGTCGGTCCGCTTCTTGGCATTTATCTTGCCTCCGTATTAGCTGATATGGTAATCCGCGGTACGTATGTTTATTTGGGGTCCATCACTAAGGAAAGCGTGCTCTGGACGATCGAAATCCTTTTTGGCGTTATTATCCCCATGCGGATGTTCTTTTGGGATAAAGTGCTTCGCTCAAAAACATTGCTTTACATCGCATCACTGATGGTAATTATTTTTGGTATTGCACTTAACCGTTTCGATGTCTTTATTACTGCCTACACACCTCCCTATTTCTTTAAAACATATATGCCATCTATTGGCGAAATTTCAATTACGGTTGGCTTAATTTCCATTGAAATTTTACTGTATCGTGCACTGGTTATGATTTTTCCTGTAATCGCACAGCCCGATAAAAACTATCGGCCAAAAGCTAAGTATGCCATACGAGGAGTGATACAATGAAATATTTATTGGCAATTTTATTTGGAATATTGTTAAGCAGCAATATTGGTTTTACGCAGCAGTACAAGCATCATTCCCAATACCCCTTAAATTGCGAGGAATGCCATCTTTGCAAAAACCCAACTGCCGCTAAACCGTGTTTAAAAATCTGCCCTACTTTTGTACGCAAAGGTGTAAGCACAACGAAAAAATTAAAAGCAGCCCCTGAAATCCTGATTATCGACACCCTGGCTGATAAGTACAATCCGGTTGTATTTGACCATCGCTTACATGCCAGCATGGCGCAAATGAACGGAGGCTGTGAATCATGCCACCATCACAATCCGCCGGGTAAAATATTACCATGCTCTACTTGCCATCAAAAAGGCGTTAAACGGACAGACCTTTCCAAACCGTCTTTGAAAGGGGCATATCATCAATTATGTATTTCGTGCCATCGGAAATGGAATACAGAATGGAAGACAAAATCCAACTGTACGTCTTGCCATAAAAAGGCAGGCACAGCCTTTGATGTAAATAAAATAAAACAAGAAAATAAAAAGCTTTACCCTACGCCGAGTATTCCCAAGCAATTTGTTTTGAAAAGCGATTTTGAGGAAAATCCGATTGTTACGTTTCATCATCAGGAACATATTAAAACATTCGGCTTAAAATGCCAGGCATGTCACAAAAATAGCCAATGCTCCGATTGTCATAAAACCGAAGATCATAAAAAATTAACTCAAAAAAAGCAGGTATCCCTTTCACATGAAAACTGCATGCCTTGCCACGAAACAGCTATCGATGAGAACTGTACTTTTTGCCACAGTAAAAAAGAACGAAATGCCTTTGATCATGCTCAAACAGGTTGGCCACTAAAGCCGTTTCACAAATCACTCAAATGCACGCAATGCCATAAAGACGGTTTTAAGCGGTTAAACACGAATTGCAACACATGCCATAATACACAAAAATGGCAACCCGACACATTCAATCATGCAGTTACCGGCATTGTACTGGATGAAAATCACCGTGACACGGACTGTGAAGAATGCCACATCAATCGCGATTTTTCAAAAAAACCACAATGTACGGATTGCCATGACGACAAGTCGTTCCCCAAAAACGTACCGGGGAAAATTATAAAAAGGTAGTTTCATCATGTTTAGCAAAATTTCATTAAAGTTGATTTTAACTATCACATTTCTGTCAATTTTAATTTTCAGCGGGTTTGTCTATTACTCGTTGCACACACAGGACACCCTGCTGCTGAATCAGACAAAAAAATTCATCAATGCCGAGAGTGAAACAATTAAAAGCAGTACCAAAGTTTCAATGCTCGCTAATGACCGTGAAGTTACACACGAAATCATTAAAACGGTCGGCAAACAACCATGCATTCGTCAGGTACGCATTTTAAATAAAGAAGGTAAAGTGATTTATGCAGCGGATACAACAGAGATTGGTAAGGTTTTGGACAAAAAGGCAGAAGCGTGTTATTCATGCCATGCGTCCAATAAACCGTTAACGCGTCTGTCCATCTCCAAGAGAATCCGCATTTACAAACTCCATCCGGATTCTTCCAGAATTTTGGGTGTGATTAATCCTATTTACAACGAACCTTCCTGCTGGAACGCCCCTTGTCATGCCCATCCAAAATCCCAAAAGGTTTTAGGCGTCCTGGATTTAACCGTATGCCTTAAAAACGTAGATAGAGATTTAAATTTAGCCAAGCAGCACATGATCTTGTTCGCATTTCTATCCATTTTGGGACTTGCTATCGTATTGGGCATTTTGGTTAAGCAAATCATCGGCATTCCGGTTAAAAAACTTTCCGAAGGGGTAAAAATGGTTGCCTCCGGTAACTTGAATTATAAAGTACCGGAATTAGGCAATGACGAATTGGGGCTTCTGGCGCGATCTTTTAACCACATGACCGAAAAATTAATGGAAGCACGTCAACAATTGTTCCAGTCGGACAAAATGGCCTCGCTGGGTAGACTGGCTGCCGGCGTGGCTCATGAAATCAACAATCCGTTGACGGGTATTCTAACTTACGCCAGCTTTCTGATGAAACGCACCAAGGATCAACCCGATATTCATAAAGACTTGGAAGTCATCGTTCGCGAAACTTTGCGCAGCAGAGAAATCGTCAAGGGGCTTTTGGATTTTGCCCGTCAAACCATTCCCAAAAAAGTTAAATCCGATATTCATCAGGTTATCGAACGTGCGCTCACTGTGCTGGAGAATCAATTGACTTTGAATCACATTGAAGTCGAAAAACACTTTAGTAAACAGTTACCTCAAATTCTTATCGACCCGAACCAAATGCAGCAGGTTTTTACAAATTTAATTGAAAACGCTTATCAAGCCATTGGTAAAAAAGGCGGAAAAATTACCATTACAACCTCGCTTACCCGCTTGGCGCCCTACGGAGTTGTGCAAATAAAACAAGCCCTCTGCCCAAAAGGTCATGAACTGATGGACGAACAGGTACGGATTGACGGACTGCCTACCGTTAAGTTGAAAGTTATTGTGAACGGTCAGGAAACATTTGTCAATTTGGATCCTATTTACGGGAAAAATCGCATCAAGATGGGCTTGCCCATTACTTCCGGCGACAAAGTGGACATCCGCTGTCCAAAATGCAATATTTCCATGGTAGATCAGGGTAAAACCTGTCCGCAGTGCAATGCACCAATTTATGTCCTGGAAATTCCGGGTAAAGGTGAATTGCGTGGTTGTTTCACTTCCGATTGTCGCTGGCAATATTGGGATTACATCGAACAACAGGGCCCTCGTGATTACATTGAAATCAAAGTATCGGATACCGGTTGCGGTATTCCTCCTGAAATTATGGACAAAATTTTCGATCCGTTTTTTACCACCAAAGGTCAGGAAGGAAACGGTTTGGGAATGGCCGTCATCTGGGGCATTCTTGAAAATCATGAGGGCATTATTTCAGTGGAAAGTACCGTCAATGTGGGTACAACGTTTACCATTCACCTGCCGGTTAATTTGAGGTAATAACGTCATGGAAAACAAATCAAGAAATTTATTGACCATTGATGATGAAAATGTTATTCTGGAAGCTGTCAAACGGGTGGGCACCGCCGAGGGCTGGAAAGTAGATACCGCCACCGATGCCACACAGGGCTTCCAAATGGTTCAAAAAAATTCGTATGATCTTTGCCTGTGCGATATTATGTTACCGGATATGGACGGTTTTCAGTTTCTTGAAAAATTGCGCGAATCGGAAATCGACTTGCCTGTCATTATGACTACCGGATTTGCTACCATTGAAAATGCCGTCAAATCGCTGGACATGGGAGCCATTGATTATTTGCCCAAGCCGTTTACCGTGGATGAAGTTTTAAGTACACTTTATCGTGGTTTTCGTTTCGTTGATCTTAAAAAACGACAAATCGAAACGGATTCGGATGTAAATTCAATAATCGTCCCTTGTCCTCTTCAATACAAACATCTCGGTTTCCAGAGCTGGATTAGCATCGATTACGATGGCTCGGTTAAAATAGGAGCAACCGATTTATTTCTGAAGATCATCAATTCCATCAAAACGGTTAATTTGCTTCCTTTAGAAGCAGAAATTTTACAGGGATTCTCCTGTGCCGAATTCGAAGCCGACGACGAACTTATCCATCAGCTAATGGCCCCGATGAGCGGACAAATTATTCGGGTAAATGAAAAAATTAAAGAAGATCTGTCTCAACTTGAAAAAGATCCTTATTTTAACGGATGGCTTTACATTATTGTCCCTAAAAATTTGAATTACGAACTTAAATATTTATCGGGCTGCCATAATATTTTTGGTAGATAGATTATTGAAAAAACCAAACATAAAGGAGAAATATCATGAGTTTGTTCTTATTAATTGTTGCCATCATTCTCTTCATCATCGTAGACTTAATAATCCGCACGATGATAAAAAGGGCTGAAGAGAAAAAAGCTCGAAAAATTCGTGAAGAAGCGCTGCAAACCAATTTAAAATTGGATTTTAGTCATGAATCCAAAACGCTTAAACGGGTTGAAGTTCCCAATCCCAAAGCCCGTATTTTAGCCGTGGATGATGAGGAGATTGTGCTGGACAGCTTTAGAAAAATTTTGGTACTGGCCGGCTATTCCATCGATACGGTGCAAACCGGACAGGAGGCGCTGGATCTGGTTCGCAAACGTAATTACGATTTTGTATTTACGGATTTAAAAATGCCGGATATGGATGGCGTTGAGGTATGCAAGGCCGTTAAACATTTACGTCCGGATATTGATGTAATCATTATTACAGGTTATGCAACTGTAGAGACGGCTGTCGAAACCATGAAATACGGAGCTATGGATTACATTCAGAAACCGTTCACTGAAGACGAATTGGTTGCCATGGTCGAAAAGTTCCTCATACGCCGCAAGGAACGAATTCGCAAAGAAATGAAATCCCGCGTGCATATTACGCATGTGGGCAAACATGAAGCCAAAGAAACCATCGATTTTTACATTCCCGGTGGTATCTTTATATCCGAATGGCACACATGGGCTGGCATTACTGAAACAGGCGAGGCCCGCGTGGGTATCGATGATTTTGCCGCTAAAATTTTAGGCGAGATTGATGCCATTGAAGCGCCGAGTCAGGGCATGGAAATAAAACAAGGCGATTTACTTTTGAATGTACACATTGGACAGGAAATTGTACCGTTTTATTCACCTGTTAGCGGACAAGTATTGCAGGTAAATAAAAAGGTTATTTCTGATCCGGACCTTTTATCGATTACTCCTTATGAAAATAATTGGATTTGTAAAATAGATGCCGATCACATTGAAGATGATCTTAAGAATCTGAAAATCGGACAAGAAGCCGTTAATTTTTATGAATCAGAAATCGAACGCTTGCAAAAGGCTATTAAAAAAATCAGCAAAACCAAAGACGAGCAAAATATTCCTGCGGACGGCCGAGTTTACGCCGGTCAATTGCGCGCTTTGATGGACAAGGATTTCCATGCGATTGTTAATGATTTCTTCGTTCCCAAATCCTGACAATTGCCCTTTTTAATAAAAAGAGCCGGCATTTCATCCGGCTCTTTTTTTTGCCTGAACAATGCTTTGCTAAAATTAAATAAAACTTTTCGTGAGAGCTTTTTTATTAAATAACACATATCATGCAAAAAACATTCCAGACGTATTAATAACCCTTTTAAATCTCAACAAGAAATTTTTTTAACGCGATTCTTTACCGAAATTATCCGGTCGTTCATTTAACGGTAATGCCTGCAAAATGCGCTGAGTGGCCCCTGTGTGGCGCTCTACAAAACGTTGCACTTTCTTCCCTGATGTCCTGCGAAATGCTTCGTCTGTGATAAGCTTTTTTAAAATTTTAAAAGCTTCGGATTCATCTTGCACAACAAAGGAAGCTCCTTCCCTAACAAGCTGCGTTGCTTCGTAGGAATTTTTATGCTTTGGCCCGTAAATAACCGGAATGCCATACGTACCCGGCTCCATAACATTGTGAATGCCCTGTTTAAAACTACCACCAACATACGCTATTTGCGCATACTTATACAAATCCGCCAAAATACCGACAACATTCACAACTAAACTGCGCTCTTTTGCAAACTCTGTTTGATCTGTAAACCGACGGGTTCCGAATTTTCCGAAATCCGTTTCAATACGCTGCAAAAAAGCCTCATGGGGCTGGTGCGGTACAAATAAAATTTTAAGTTCTTTAAACTCCTGCATCAGTTGCTGCAAAGGGGCACTTAACACAGCATAATCTTCCGGCCAAATACTGCCCAGGGCAATAACCAAAAAATTTTGCACCCATTCTTTCGGGATGTAATTCTTTGTTTGAGCCTGTTCTTTGCGAATAATAACCTGATCGAACTTGGTATCGCCAACCACCCGAACGTTTTGTAATTTAAAATAGGTTACAAAACGTTGCTGATCTTCATCGCTAATTGTAAAAATCATATCGATTTGTCTGTAAATCGGCGCATAAAAAAATCGGTACAAGACATTCAGACGTGAAGACTTGGCCGACAAAGAGGCATTTACCAGAAAGGTCGGAATTTGCAATCGATTGGCTGCCAAAATTTGGTTAGCCCAAATATCGTGTTTGGAAATAACCAAAAATTTAGGCTGCATGCGTTTTAAAATCTTAAACCAAAGTCCGTAAAAATCAAAAGGCAAATAATAATGGATTTCGTCATCGAATTGTTTTTTGGCATGATTGTATCCCGAAGGAGAAAAAAAGGTTACGACTATTTGGTATGTTTTTCCGAGATAAAAAATAAGCGGCCGAATATGCTCGAACTCCCCCAGCGAAGCGGCATGAAAATAAACCACTGGCTTCTTGCCCGTGGAAAAGTTTTTAAGATCTCTGGCGGCTCTGTATCGTCCTAAAATAGCCTGACGTACGTTTCGGTTGAAGAGAGCGATTAGATGAGCAACAAAAATTAAAGGCAAATAGATGAAATATTGATAAATAAATCGCTTAAAACGGTTCATTCTACATCCATTTTTTTAATCGATTAAAAACCAGTTCCGGCGTTAAATCCTTCATGCATTTAAAATGGCCTAAAGGACAATGATTGCGCCCGATGTGCGAACAAGGCCTGCACCAAAGGCCTTCTTTTTGTACAACCTGATGCTCGGAGCGAAAAGGGAAAAAACCGAATTCTTCCACGGTAGATCCAAAAATTGCCAGAACAGGCGTTTTGACGGCCGTTGCCATGTGCATTAATCCCGTATCGTTTGCTACCAGAAATTTGGCTTTACTGATTAAAATCGCGGCTTCCAAAAGCGTTAGCTTGCCCGCTAAATTCGTCACCCGGGGCAGCGCTTCCAATGGTTTAAAATAGGACGCTTCGTCTTTGCTTCCCAGCAACACAACAGGTAAAGATTTTACGGTTTCTAATTTTTTTATCAGCTCGGCAAAATAGTCAATCGGCCAGCGTTTGGTTTTAAAGCCCGCGCCGGGAGCAATAGCAATAAACGGTTTTGAAAAAAAATGCCTATCTACGTAGTCAAACAGATTTTCCTCAATATAATTTTTCCAGAATATTTCCAGTCCGTTACCGTCATCCTTAATACCTGCGGCCTTGCCCACCTGCAAATAGCGCAGAGGTATGGGCACAGGTTTTTTGTACAAATTGATTTTGGCATAAACCAGCAAAGCGCGTTTCAATTTGTCTTTGTGCATTCGAAAGACAGGGACTTTTAAGCCACGGGTTATAATCCGGCTGCGAATGTTGTTGTGTAAATCGAAAATGTAATCGTATCGACGACTATTGATTTGCTTGCGTATTTCATTCAGACCTTTTAGTCCCTCTTCTTCGGCAACGGAATAAATGTGGTTAATATGCGGATTGAATCGCACCAAATCGATAAAGCGCTGTTTAATGACAAAATCAATAGTGCCGTCCGGGAAAGCCATGCGTGTTTGGCGAATAAATGGTGTGGTTAATAAAATGTCGCCGATCGAACTTAATCGGATAATTAGGATTTTTTTAGCATTGTTCATAATCTAATTAGATCGGTTAATCGTAAAGTCTACAAACTTATAAAGTCCGCTTTTAATTTCAGAATCAGGATAATCGGCAATATAATTTTTAGCTTTCTGAGCGTATTCTTCAATTTTTTGTTCGGAATAGCGAATGCCGTCATGCTGCTCGACAAACTTAATGATGTAATCTACATCTTTTTGCGAAACGCCTTTTTTCAACAGACGTTTAATTTTGCTAATCTCCTTGCGCGATGCTGTTTTAAAGGAGTGAATTAGCGGCAGAGTTATTTTTTTATCTCTAAAATCATTGCCAACCGGTTTGCCCAAAATCTTTTGGTGTCCGTAATAATCCAGCAAATCGTCTTTAATCTGAAAGGCAATACCCAAATTTTCGCCGAAATTCTTTAGATTTTCATGATCCTGCTTGTTTTGCGAAACAGAAATGGCGCCCAGCTCCGAGGCGGTTCCGATAAGTGCGGCCGTTTTATCTGAAATAATGGTAAAATATTCTTCTTCCGTTACATTTAAATGACGCGCCTTTTCAATTTGCATCAATTCGCCCTTGCTTAAACGTTTGGAGGCAATGGCTAATTTTTGCATTACTTCCAGGCTCCCGGTCATAGTAGCGCCGATCAAACTTTTGGATAACATGTAATCGCCCATCAGGATGGCAATCTTATTTTTCCAGATAGCATTAATGGAAGGAAACCCGCGACGCATGTGGGCATTGTCTATCACATCATCATGTACCAAAGAGGCCGTGTGCAACAATTCAATGATCGAGGCAATAACATAAGTTACTCTTCCCGGTTCTCCGACCAATTTTGCTGAAAGAATAACCAGCAAAGGGCGCAGGCCCTTTCCCTTATTGCGCACTAAGTATTTGGCAACCGTATCTATTAAAAAGACATTAGAGGTCAGAATTTCTCTAAATACTGCGTCGTATTCTTTTAATTCCTGCTTAACAACCGATGTTATATCATTTAATTTTCGACTCATGCGTTCCGATCAATCCCATTAAAATCATCATTAAAAGAAAGAAAAATAACATTTTATTTCATGATAAGCATCAATTTAATTAATATCTTATTGTTTCTTCTTATTGTAAAAGAAATAACTGATCCAAAGCGTTACTTCGTACAACAGAATCAAAGGAATGGCCAACAATAACTGTGTCGTGGGATCCGGCGGGGTTAAAATGGCGGCAAGAATAAAAATTGCAACAATCGCATACCGACGATATTTCCGTAAAATTTTTGGGGTGATAATACCTAATTTTGTCAAAAGCAGACTAACCACAGGCAGCTCAAAAACGATACCGAACACCAGCACCAAACGCGCAACAAACCCAAAATAGAAATCAAGAGCAATATTATTTTTTACATTTTGCGGAACAAGCCCAAGAAAGAAATCCAGAGCAAACGGAATAACAACAAAAAATGCAAAGGCTGCTCCAACCAAAAAGCTAATAGTTGCGAATAATATTACCGGAACTACATACTTTCGTTCGTTTTCCATGAGCCCCGGAGCAACAAACGCCCAAAGTTGGTAAAAGATGACGGGAAGTGCAAAAATAACACCCGTAATAATAGCCACCTCAAGCTTAATAATAAAAACCGTTTGAACTTTTAAAACCTGTAATTGTAGTTGATGTCTTAAACTTCGTGTAGAAATCAACAAAAAATTGAGGATCTGATCAGAGAAAAAAAAGGCAATAATCGTAAAAATAACCACTGCTATTAACGATTTAATTATCCGCCAACGTAGTTCCTCCAAGTGATCGAGGAACGGCATTTCTATATCTTGAACGTTTTTTTTCTTCATAAGTAAGTAAAAGCGTCCCTATGGTTTGGGACGCTTCTTTT
>Ga0164318_10004937_pt1 | contig 12883 bp, 7 predicted proteins | sample GuaBasSedimGuay9_FD_113734 | JGI IMG/M metagenome (GOLD analysis project Ga0164318, IMG submission 113734) | Subseafloor sediment microbial communities from Guaymas Basin, Gulf of California, Mexico - Guay9, Core 4571-4, 0-3 cm | ecosystem: Environmental > Aquatic > Marine > Hydrothermal vents >... | reverse complement strand
GTGGTGCTCACCGCCGGGCACTGTGCCCAGGGTGCGCTCGATTCCTACTACGTGATTTTCGGCAGCAGCGTCTCCAGCAGTACCTACCGGCTGGTGAACGACAGGTGGGTTCACCCCCAGTACGACGGCCAGAATATCCGCAACGATATCGCCTTGCTGCGCCTGAGCAGCGATGCTCCCAGCGACGTCGTGCCCATTCCCCACCTGCCGCACTCCCTGGCCATAACCCAGGCGGACGTGTCCAACCAGACACCGCTCGATTTCGTCGGCTTCGGCATGACCGACCCCAACGACGACAACAGCTCCGGCACCAAGATGATGTTCACCGATCACCTGAACTGGGTTTGCACCAACAGCTACGGCTGCAACTGGCCCAACCCGGCCACCTCCAAGGATATCTGCCAGGATCAAAGCCCCAGCGGTTTGTGCTCCGGAGACAGCGGCGGCCCGGCCATCGTACAACGCGGCGGTGCGTACTACGTGGCCGGCGTGGCCTCCTACGTGGGACAGAACTGCGACCACTTCGGTTGCAACACCAAGGTCGACGAGTACGAGCAGGACATCAACGATTTCATAGGCGGGGTGCTGGGAGCCCACTGCCAGGGCGCGGGTGATTGCGACTCCGGCTACTGCGTAGACGGAGTCTGCTGCGAGGGAACCTGCACGGGCAACTGCAAGGCCTGCAACGTGCCCGGGCAAGAGGGGTATTGCGTGGTGGTTCCCGATGGTACCGAGTGCGACGACGGCAACCAGTGCAACGGGGTGGACACCTGCCAGCAGGGGGTGTGCACGCGCGGCCAGGTGCCCGACTGCACCAGTGACAATCCCTGCCAGACCGGCTCCTGCGATCCGGCCACGGGTTGCGTCTACCAGCCGGTGGCCGACGGCACCTCGTGCTCCAACGGCCGCTTCTGCGACGGCCAGGAAACCTGCCGGGATGGTGTCTGCCGGCCGGCCGCGCAGGTGCCCGACTGCAACGACAACAATCCCTGCACCGAAGACAGCTGCAGCTCCGCCGCCGGTGCCTGCCTGCACCAGCCGGTGGCCGACGGTACTTCCTGCGGCGGCGGCCTGTGCGGGGTCCAGGTGTGCCAGGGAGGCAGCTGCATCTCCCAGGAGACCAACAACTGCGACGATCAGAACCCCTGCACCAAGGACTGGTGCAATCCCGACACCGGCTGCGAGCACTCCGGCCTGCCCGAGGGTTATGCCTGCGGCGAGTGCATGATGTGCCTGCAGCAGCAGTGCGTGGAGGCTCCCGACTGCCGGGTCACCACCGGCAGCTGCGGCTGCAGCGCGGGCGGTTCCGCTGGACGGGGAATCCTGTTGCTGGTCCTGGGCGTAGTGCTGGGGGCGCTGCGGCGGAAACACGGGAAACCATGAAAGACTCTTCTGCTCTGCGGTGGCTGGGGCCAGCGGCCGTTCTTCTGCTGGCCGTGGCCTGCGATGGCGGACGGCAACGCCTCGATTACCTCGACTGGCCGATCATCAACGGCCAGCCCGACAAGCGGGTGGCGCACATGGGGGTGGTGGCCGTCGTCAACAACATCGGCATGTGCTCGGGTACGCTCATCGCGCCGCGGGTGGTGCTGACCGCCGCCCACTGCGTGGCCGGTGCCGAGCCCAGGGATTTCCTGGTGCTGTTCGGCCCCGACACCGGCGCCGCCATCACCCGCCGGGTCAGCGAGACGGCGGTGCACAACACCTACAACCCCCAGCAGGACTCTTCCCGAGGCGACATCGGCCTGCTGCTGTTGTCCAGCGGCCCGCCTCCGGGGATTGCTCCCATCGCTCCCCTGCCGGCGGAACTGGCCCTGGGCCAGCAGGACGTGGGTCGCGACATCGAGTTCGTGGGCTTCGGCCAGGACGAAAACGGCGAGGCCGGCACCAGGCTCTGGGCACCGGCCACCATAGACATGGTCTGCGAAGCTCCTTCCGGTTGCAGCCAGGGCATGTTCTTCGCCGAGGCCTTCACCATCTGCCAGGACCAGCAACCCAGCGGCATCTGCTTCGGAGACAGCGGCGGCCCGGCCCTGGTGGTGGAGAACTCCACGGAGTACGTGGCCGGGGTGTCGTCCTATGTCTACGAGAACTGCCAGCTTTGGGGCTGCAGTACCAAGGTGGATGTCTACGAGGATTTCATCCAGGCCTTCGTGGCCGGCCGGCCCGGGGCGGATTGCGCAAGCGGCGACGATTGTCGTTCCGGGATGTGCGTGGGGGGAATATGCTGCGAGCAGGAGTGTCCTGGCCCCTGTTCCTCCTGCGCCGTTCCCGGCTCGCTGGGAAGTTGCCAGATGGTTCCCGACGACACGCCCTGTCCCGACGGTGATCGCTGCAACGGGGACGAAACCTGTCAAAACGGCCAGTGCCTGCCGGGTGAACCGCCGCTGTGCCAGGACGACAACCCTTGTACCGAAGATGTCTGCAACGCGGCCAGCGGCTGCATCTTCCGTCCGGTCGCCGACGGCACCAGCTGCGACGACGGCGACCTGTGCAACGGCGAGGAGATCTGCCAGCAAGGCTCCTGCGTGATGCAGGCTCCCGCCGATTGCGACGACGGCAACCCCTGCACGGAAGACTCTTGTGAGCCCGGCAGCGGTTGCCAGCACCGGCAACTGGCCGACGGCAGTGCCTGTGGAGAGGGTCTGTGCGGGCAGATGGCCTGCCGGGACGGCCAGTGCCAGGTGGTCAATGCCGTCGATTGCAGCGATGACAATCCCTGCACCCGGGACACCTGCGATCCGGAAACCGGTTGCCTGCACGAACCCTGGCCCGACGGCATGAAGTGCGGCAGTTGCCGGGTTTGCCAGGATGTCACCTGTGTCGAGGATCCCGACTGCGCCGGGCGGGGTTGCGGCTGCACCGCCGGCGGCGACTCCGCACCGGCATCGTGGCTGGCCGGGTTGCTGCTGGTGTTGCTGGCTTTCCGGCGGCGCTCCGTTCAGGACTGAAATCCCGGCCGACCCATTCCGAAAGGAGCATGGTTTGCGACGGTCTTACCTGTGGTTGCCCTTGCTGGTGTTGGCTTCCTGCGGTCCCCGGCAACCGGAACTGGTGTTGGGCAGACGAGCCGTGCCCATAGTGGGAGGCGACTATGACACCAACCCGGCCCACGCCGCGGTGGTGGCCATCATGGACAATTACGGGTTGTGCACGGGCACGCTGATCTCCCCCGAAGTCGTCCTCACCGCTGCCCACTGCGCCCAGTCCGCGGTGTCCAGGTACACCGTCTACTTCGGCTCCTCGGTATACAACTCCACCAGCCGGGCGGTGGCCGAAAAGCTGATCCATCCCCAGTACGATGCCGACAACATCGTCAACGACATAGCCTTGCTGCGCCTGGTGGGCAAGGCGCCGGCCTATGTCAGCCCCATCGCCAACCTGCCCGAGCGTTTGGGCATTTCGCCCCTCGACCAGGGCGCCGACCTGGAGTTCGTGGGCTTCGGCGAGGACGAGCGTGGTAACTCCATGGTGAAGCTCACCGTGCACAACCAGCTCGACTGGATCTGCACCTCCGCCGGCGGCTGCTCGGTGGGACCCGGCTACTACGCCGCCGCCAACACCATCTGCCAGGACCAGAGCCCGGGCGGGCCCTGCTCGGGAGACAGCGGCGGCCCGGCCTTCATCGTGAGGGAAGGGCGCGAGTACGTGGCCGGCATCACTTCCTACGGCGACGAGGACTGCCGCTATTACGGCTGCAGCACCAAGGTGGATGAGTTCGAGCAGTTCATCGTCGGCTTCGTGGGAGGCGAGCTGGGTGCACCCTGCTCGGCCGACGACATGTGCAACTCGGGACACTGCGCCGACGGTGTCTGCTGCGAGAGCGAGTGTTCGGGGGAATGCCAGGGCTGCAACGTGGGAGGCCAGTGGGGCCACTGTGTACCCCTGCCGGACGGTGCTGCCTGCCCGGACGGCAACCTCTGCAACGGCGACGAGACCTGTCAGCAGGGCCAGTGCCAACCCGGCCAGCCCCTTGACTGCCACGTGGCCAACCGCTGCGTGACGGATTCCTGCGATCCGCAGCAGGGTTGCGTCTATACCCCGCTGGCCGACGGTACTCCCTGTCCCAACGGCAATGTCTGCGACGGCCAGGAGAGCTGCCGCGATGGCGTCTGCCAGTACGGCGAAGCGCTCGACTGCGACGATCACAACCCCTGCACGGAAGACTCCTGCGATCCGGCCAGCGGTTGCCACTATCCGCCCCGGCCCGACGGCAGCGACTGCGGGGGCGGCGCCTGTGGCCCCGCCACCTGCCTGGGAGGCTATTGCCTGCCGCAGGATGAGAGCCTGTGCGACGACGGTGATCCCTGCACGGCCGACAGCTGTGACCCGGCCAGCGGTTGCGACAACCGGACACTGCCCGATGGTTATGCCTGCGGGCAATGCCTGATGTGCCGGGCGGGCCAGTGTGTCGAGGCCCCGGATTGTTCCGCCGGTGGTTGTGGTTGCGGAACAGATCCCACCGGCCCGGGGTACGGACTGGAAGCGCTGTTGTTGTTGCTGCTGCTGGCGGCGATGAGCTTGCCGGGGAGGAGAAGGGAATGAAGACTCGTGCTGTCTGCCTGGTGACGGTACTGCTGGTGGGGGGGCACACCGCGGCGCAAGAGCAATTCGAGCCCCGGGTGGAAAAGGTGGTTCCCCTGGTGAAGACGGCCGTGGACCTGGAGCTGATGACCGCCGGTCGGCCGCAGTCACGCTTTCAGCGGGCCCGGAAGTTGATGGCCGGCCTGAAGCCAATCGACAAGCTGGAGGTGCTCAAGGACAGCAACGTGCTGCTCAACTGGATCGCCGCCCTGGCCATGGTGGAATCGGCCGTTCGCGATGCCGGCAAGGTGGAGGCGGAATGGGAGGGGCAGCTGCTGGATCTCTACCGGCACCTGGCCGCGGGAGAGGATTCCTACCAGGTGATAGAACGCCTGGCCGCTGTCTGGACCCTGCAACCCGGGGGGGAGCAGCACCTGCTGGTGAAGATGGGCCGGCAGCTGGCCGCCCTGGCCGGCTACTGCCGGCGCGGAGTACGCTGGCTGGCCGGCCGGCACCTGAAGGATGAAGAAGCAAAGACTGTTTTTCGCCGGCAACTGCTCGAGGCCCTGGTGCAGGTGGAGCGCCGGGACGGCAACTGGCGGCAAATGTACCGGGCGGCGCTGAGCCTGTGCGACATGCAGGCAGCCGTCGATTGCCAGGCCTGGCAGGCCGAGGCGCTGTACGAACTGGGACAGGGCAACGAGGCCGACAAGCTGCTGGCCCGGTTGCCCGCCACCGAGGTCGTCGAGGCGGCGCGGCTGCGCCGTCAGGTCTACCGCCAGCATGACGCCGTGGCCAGGGGCGACGTCTCCGGCATGATGGCGCTGGTCAAGGCGCTGCTGGAACTGGGTGAGAGCCGCCGGGTCGGCACCCTGGTGCCGCCGGCCCGCGTGGTGGCCGTGGCCGATGCCGGGCTCGACGAGGTCTACATGGACGCCATCTTCCGGGACGGCCTGGATTTTCGCGGCGCCTGGTCCTTCGGCAGCCGGGCCCGCGGCCGGCCGGCCCGGCCGGGCCTGCTCTCCCGGCGCATTGCCGCCGGGCTGATGAAGCTCATGGAGTCGTTCTACCACCAGCCCGGCCGCCAGCTGGACGGCCGGGTGCTGGGACGGGTACAGTCCGACCTGGTCGCTTTCCGGCCGGCCAACCCGCTGCTGGCCGATCTCACCGGCCTCAACCTGGCGTTGATGAACTTCGCCCTGGCCGGCGCCAAGAACCAGGCGGAGCTGGCCGCCATCGGCAAGCGCATCCTGCAGTTCCGCCGCTCCTATCCCCGGGAGCTGGCGGGGGTGCAGATGCTGTTTCTGGTGGCCCAGCTGGGCGGGCAGGTGGCCGATACCTTCGCCGAGGTGAGCGCCTGGAAGAGCAGCGGTGGCGACAGCCTGCCGGCGCGGGCGGTACCCCTGGTGGGTGGAGCGGCACTGCGGCAGTTGCTGGTAAAGGGCAGTACCAAGGCCATCGACCAGGTCCTGGGCTGGCTGGAGAAGGCAGGTCCGGCACGGGGCAGCAATGCCCTGTGGATGGCCCACCTGCGGGCGGCCCGGGGGCTGGTGGCGGCGGAGGCCGGGCGCCAGCAAGCGCTGCAACAGGCCGTCGATGCCTACGGCACATTCATAAAGAGCCTGGAATCGTCCGGGGCCGGGGACGAACAGGCCCTGGTGGAGCTGTGTGACGGGTTGACCAGCCTGGCCACGCTGGTGATGCAGGGCGGGCAACCCGCCCAGGGATTGCAGCTCATCGACCAGGCGGCCTCTGTCTGCCAGCGCTTCGGGGCGACGGCGGCGGCCCGGGCGGTCATGGCCATGACGGTGGCCCGGGACGACAAGAGCAGCCGGGAGGCGGTGGGCCGGCTGGCGGCGTCGTTGCCGCAGATCGAGAGCCGGCAGGCCCGGGCCCAGGCCTACCTGTGGCTGGCGCTGACCATGGCCGCGGCCGGGGAGGAGAAGGCGGCCCGGGAATCGGCGCAGAAGGCGATGGCCCTGATGGAAGAGGGCCGGAAGCTGGGCACTCCCGTCTACCTGGCTCCCGACCTGCGCTCCATGATTGGTTTTTCCGGCTCCTTCGACATCAACATGGGCTATTCCAGCGCCAGTCCCTTCGGCCTGGAGATAAACGTGGGCATTCGCTGCCGGGCGCCGCTGTTTCCTCCGGCCGCGGTGGATGAAAAGCGCCTGCAGCAGCTGTTGGGCCGGGCCCGGAGGCCCTGAGCTTGACCGCATCCCGCCCGGCGTCTTAGAATCTTCGTGAACCCCCGGGAGGTCGTTACCATGAAAGAAATTACCAAGGGATTTCTGGTTTTCCTGCTGGCGGGGCTGCTGGCCGCCGGCGCCGCCTGTTCCTCCTCGACGGCCGGCGGCGACGGTGGCAACGACGATGGCAGCAACGCCGGCGACAACGACAACGGCGGCGATAACAACAACGGCGGTGACAACAACTCCGGTGGTGATCAGACCGTCGGTCCCGGTGACCTGCCGGTGTGCGACACCTTCGAGATCCAGGCCGGGGCCATCCCCCCCAACCTGTTGCTGGTGGTGGACAAGTCGGGCTCCATGGACGATCCCACCCAGGCGGGCAGCTTCCGCACCAAGCTCCAGGACGCCAAGGAAGCGCTCAACATGATGCTCGACCAGGGCGAGGGGCAGATCCGTTTCGGCTGGATGCAGTTTCCCTCCGACAGCCAGTGCGGTCCCGGCACGGTGGGCGTGCAGTGCGGCGACGACACCGTCTCCTCGATCCGTACCCGGGTGAACATGCTCATCGCCAACGGTGGTACCCCCACCGGCGAATCGCTCGAGAACGCCAACGACTACCAGGGGCTGCACGACGAGTCGCGCAACAACTTCGTGGTGCTGCTCACCGACGGCATGCCCACCTGCCCGGCGGGACAGGGGCGCCAGGTCACCGATTCGGACAAGAACCTGGCGTTGCAAGCGGTCAGGGACCTGCACGCGGCTGGCATCGATACCTTCGTCATCGGCCTGGGCGAGGATCTCAACAATACCAACCCCGACCTGCTCAACGACATGGCCGTGGCCGGGGGCCGGCCCCGCAGCGGCGCCGACAAGTACTACAAGGCCAACAGCCTGGCCGACCTGCAGCAGGCCCTGCAGGACATCTCCGGCCTGGTCATCGGTTGCAACCTGAGCCTGGACACCGCGCCCGAGTACCCGGACTGGCTGTGGGTGTTCTTCTGCGACGAAAACGGCCTCAACTGCCAGGCGCAACCACGCGATCGCAACCACGTCAACGGCTGGGACTACGACGAGAGGCTCAACCAGGTGAACTTCTTCGGCCCGCTCTGTGACCAGTTGCGCAGCGGCCAGGTGGAGAACGTCCAGGTGCTCATGGGGTGTGCACCGCCGACGTGATTCCTGGTGGCGGGGAGCTGCCTCGAGGAGAAGCGCCATGTTTCAGAACCGCTCGCTGCTGGTGCTGGTGGCGCTGGCCTGGTTGCTGGCCTGCAGCACCCAGGGAGACAAGGGCGACGGCGGTGATGGCGGAGACGGTCACCTGCTGGACGGGGATCAGCAAGTCGGCGATGATGGGGGTGGCGGGGGAGAGGGCGGTGCCGACATCCCCATCTGCGACGAGGTGGATCTTTCCGCTTCGCCGCTGGTGAACCTGTTGCTGGTGGTCGACAAGTCGGCCAGCATGAACGACCCCACCTCGGCGGCGGTGCCCGACCGCACCAAGGCCGAGGACCTGCAGCAGGCCGTGCACGTGTTGCTGGATCGATACCGGTACCGCATCCGCTTCGGCTGGATGGCCTTTCCCAACCAGGAAAACTGCGATCCCGGGGTGGTGCTGGTGGACATCGCCGACGATGCGGCCCCCCTCATCGGCGGCCTGGTGGATGCCTTCCTGCCCTGGGGAGGCACACCAACCGGGGAGTCGCTGCAAAACGCCCGCGCCTATTTCGCTCAGCTGGCCGATAGCGAGAGGCAGAACTTCGTGATGCTGGTAACCGACGGCATGCCCACCTGCCCCAGCGGCGGTGGCCACAACACCAACGACGCCGACAGCCAGCTGGCCCTGCAGGCCGTGCAAGCCCTGGCCGTCGACGGTGTCGACACCTTTGTCATCGGCCTGGGCGAGGATCTCAACAGCTCCAACCCGCAACTGCTCAACGACATGGCCGTAGCCGGCGGCCATCCCCGCGCCGATGTCGTCAAGTACCACCCGGCCTCGTCGCTGGACGAGCTGGTGGACGCCTTCGACGAGATTGCCCGGGCCGTGTTCGACTGCAGCTTCACCCTGGAGGTGATTCCGGAGCAGCCCGACTGGGTGTGGGTGTACTTCGACGGCCAGCCGGTCAAGCACGATCCCGGCCACACGGACGGTTTCGACTACGACGAGGTCAACAACGTTCTCGAGTTCTACGGTTCGGCCTGCGACCAGCTGGCTACCGGCCAGGTCGGCTCCATCGAGGTCAAGATGGGCTGCGCGCCGCCCACCTAGTTGCAGGTTGCCGTGAGACGCGCACTACTGCTGTATTGCGGATTGCTCCTGGCCGGGTCGCCGGTTTCCGCCCAGGAGCTGGTACCCGCCCTGGAGTTTGCCGAGCGGCTCTTTGCCGAGGGCGACTACTACCGGGCCATCACCGAGTACAAGCGGGTCCTGTTCCTGCTCGGCGATGCTCCCCGTGGCGACTGGGTGCGCCTGCGCATCGGCACCGCCTACCTGGAAGGCAACAGGCCGGAGGCGGCCGCCCGGGTCTTTGCCTCCCTGGCCGGGCGCGGCAGCGATGAGAAAATGCGTGGCCTGGCCGAGCTGGGACGGGCCCGTGCCTGGTACCGGGCAGGGCGACACCTGCAGGGCATGCAGATGCTCGAGCGGCTGCACCTGTCGGTGGAGAATCCCCTCCTGCTCGATAGTCGCAACTACCTGCTGGGCTGCGCGGCCCTGCGGGCCGGGCACCTGGAAGTGGCGCGTCCGGCCTTCGCGGCGGTGCGGGCGCAGGGGGCACTGGGTGCGCGGGCCGGCCTGGTGCTGGAACGGCTGGGTCGGGCCGGCCGGCTGCCCGAGCGCAGCCCGCTGCTGGCGGGCCTGCTGTCGCTGGTGCCGGGGCTGGGACACTTCTACCTGGGCCAGGTGGAGGTGGGCATCACCGCCCTGCTCTGGAACGGCTTGTTCGGCTGGGCAAGCTACGATTCTTTCCGCCGCGGGCAGCGCGGGGCCGGGGGAGTGCTGCTGGTGCTGGAGATGTTCTGGTACGCCGGCACCGTCTACGGGGCGGTGGCCGGGGCGCATCGCTTCAACCGCGACGCCCGCCTGAACTTCCTGGAAGAACTGGATGCCGCGGCCGGGTTGGATGTGGAGGTCCCTCCCCGGGCCCCGCCGCTGGAGCTGGGGCTGCGGGGGAGGTTCTAGGCTAGCCTTCCCGCTCGAACAGCCCCGCGGCGCCCATGCCGCCGCCGATGCACATGGCGACCACGCCCCAGCGCAGGTTCTGGCGCTTCATCTCGTACAACAGCTTGCAGGTGAGGAAGGCGCCGGTGCAGCCCAGGGGGTGGCCCAGGGCGATGGCCCCGCCGTTGACGTTGACCTTGTCCATGTCGAGCCCGAGCACGTCCTCGCAGCAATACAGCGCCTGGGAGGCGAAGGCCTCGTTGACTTCCCACAGGTCGATGTCTTCCTTCTTCATGCCCGCCTTCTCGAGCAGCTTGGGAATGGCGTAGGCCGGGCCCACGCCCATGATCTCCGGGGGAACCCCGGTGACCTGGTAGCGACGATATACCGCCAGCGGCTCGAGGCCCAGCGACCTGGCCTTTTCGCGGCTCATCACCACCACCATCGCCGCCCCGTCGTTCATCTGCGAGGAGTTGCCGGCGGTGACGCTGCCGGTGGGATCGAAGACCGGGCGCAGGCGGGCCAGGGCCTCCAGGCTGGTACCCCGGCGCGGGCCCTCGTCGGTGTCGACGGTCACCTTACGGGCCACCGGGCGGCCGTCGGGGCCGGCGGAGAAGACCTCGGTCTCGATGGGCAGGATCTGCTCTGTGAAACGTCCCTCGTCGATGGCCCGCAGGGCCCGCTCGTGGCTGCGCAGGGCGAACCTGTCCTGGCGCTCGCGGCTGATGTTGAACTTGCGGGCCACGTTCTCGGCCGTCAGCCCCATGGGAGTGTAGGCCTCGACCCAGTCGTCGACGAGCTTGGGATAGGCCACCGGCTTGTTGCCGCCCATGGGCACGTGGGTCATGTCTTCCACTCCCCCGGCCACCACCACGTCGGCCTCGTCGAGCATGATGCGCTCGGCGGCCTGGGAGATGGTCTGCAGCCCGGAGGAGCAGAAGCGGTTCACCGTCAGGGCCGGTACCTGGTAGGGCAGGCCCGAGGCCATACCGATGAGACGGGCCAGGTTCATGCCCAGCTCGGCTTCCGGCATGGCACAACCGATGATCAGGTCGTCGATCTCCTCGGGCTTGAGGCCGGGTACCCGGCGCACCGCCTCGGCCACCACCTGGGAGCCGTAGTGAATGGGATGGGTGTCCCGGAAATTGCCTCGACGGTAACGAGCGATGGGGGAACGAACGGCGCTAACGATTACGGCTTCGCGACTCATGGCTTGTCTCCTTGCCTTGGGCTCGGTTCCATCCGGTCAGTTGCGCAGGGGCTTTCCGGTGGTGAGGAAGTGCTTGATGCGTTCCTGGGTCTTTTCCGTGCCCAGCAGGAACAGGAACACCTCGCGCTCCAGGTCCAGCAAATACTGCTCATCGACCTTGATGGACGGGCGGGTCTTGCCGCCGCACAGCACCCAGGCCAGCTTCTCGGCGATCACCTGCTCGTGCTCGGTGATCTGGTGTTGTTTGCACATGGAATCGATCACCATGCGGAAGGTGGCATGGGCCATCTCTCCGGGCAGGGCCAGCTTGCGCCGGCGCGGCGTCTGGTATCCCTCCAGGTGCATGGCCTGCACCAGGCGCTTGGCCGAGCCGATGAGGTGATCCAGGTTGGTGACGATCTTGTCGGAGGGGCGCAGGAAACGCATGGCCTGCGCCTCGTAGGCCGACATGGTCACCTTGGCCATGCCGATGGCTTCGAAGACGTGCTGCAGGTAGGGGATGGTGTTGACGTTCTGAACTCCCTCGGGAATCCCCTCCAGGGCCCGGACGAGCAGTTCCTTGGTGCCGCCGCCTCCGGGAATCAGGCCCACGCCCAGTTCCACCTGGCCCATGAACAGGTCGGCGTGGGCGCAGATGCGGTCGGCACCCATGGTAATTTCCATGCCCCCGCCCAGGGTCATTGCGAAGGGGGCCGCCACCACCGGCTTGGGCGAGTACTTGAGCCGCATGCAGGTGTCCTGGAAGGCCTTGATCGCCTTTTCCAGGTCGTCCCAGTTGCCGCTCATGGCATTTCCCAGCAGCAGCATGACGTTGGCGCCCACGCAGAAATTGTCGGCCTGGTTGCCGATTACCATGCCGATGTAGTCATCGTTTTTCTCCAGCAGGTCGAGCCCCTGGTTGAGCATGCGGACGATGTCGTCGTCGATGGAGTTCATCTTGCTGTGGAACTGGCAGCAGAGCACGCCATCGCCGAGATCGAGCAGGGTAGCCGAGGTGTTGCCGTCCACCTCGCCTCGTTGCTGCTTGACCAGCTTCAGTTCGATGCCCAGCTCGTCCACCGGCACCGGCTGGTAGGTCTTCGTTTTCAGGTCGAAAAACTGACGCCGGCCGTCGGCGACCTGGTAGAAGCCCTCGCCGCCGGCTTCCAGCACCGCCGCGGCGATGGGAGGCAGCTGCTTGCCCTCCTGCTTCATGCGCTCGCAGGTTTCCTTGAAGCCGATGATGTCCCAGGCCTCGAAGGGGCCGGCCTTCCAGTTGTAGCCCCACTTCATGGCCCGGTCGATTTGCACGATGTCGTCGCAGATCTCGCCCACCCGGTTGCCGGAGTAGATCAGGGTATCGGCCATCACCGCCCAGGCGAACCTGCCGGCCCGGTCGTCGGCCTGGACGAACTCGCGCAGGCGCCGCTCCGGGTCATCGGTGTTCTTGGCTACCTTTATGGAATCGATGCGAACCTTTTCCTTGGGGCGGTACTCGCCGGTCTTCCAGTCGAGCACCAGGATCTGCTTCTTGCCATCGGCGCCCTTTTCCTTCTTGTAGAAGCCGCCCTTGGTCTTGTTGCCCAGCTGCTTGCGTTCCACCATCTTGTTGATGAACTGGGGGACCTGGAAGATGTCGCGGGCCTCGTCGTCGGGGAGCATCTCGTGGCAGTTGTTCATGATGTGTACCAGGGTGTCCAGGCCCACCATGTCGACGGTGCGGAAGGCGGCGCTCTTGGGTCGGCCCATGGGTTCGCCGACGATGGCGTCGTCCTCCTCGACGCTGTAGTCGGAGTCCATCATCTCCTTGATGGTGCGCAT
>Ga0164318_10004935_pt1 | contig 12889 bp, 11 predicted proteins | sample GuaBasSedimGuay9_FD_113734 | JGI IMG/M metagenome (GOLD analysis project Ga0164318, IMG submission 113734) | Subseafloor sediment microbial communities from Guaymas Basin, Gulf of California, Mexico - Guay9, Core 4571-4, 0-3 cm | ecosystem: Environmental > Aquatic > Marine > Hydrothermal vents... | reverse complement strand
CACTTTTTTTCGGGTTATTTCAGACTGTTCTTTTGCCAGTTTCAGAGATTCCTGAGCAACTTTAAGGTTTTGAAAACTGTAGAGCAGATCAAGATATCCGGATTCTGTGTCGGTTAACAACCTTATGACAGTGTCTTTTAACTGCTCTAAGGAGCGTTCGCTGTATTTTTTGTTTAAATTGATCTGGTACTCAACGTTCTTTTTACCAAAACCGTTAAAGATCGGTTGCTCAATCCTGAATCGGGTATTTGCACCGTAAACCGGGTTCAGGGTAGAGAACTGGTAGTCAGCAGAGGTCTCGTATTTATAATTGGTAAAATTCAAGGACATGATGGCGCCGGTACTGATGAGCTGCTGGGCGGAAAATGTCAGCAAATCCTGCTTTTCAGAGGGCGCGTCCAATTCCGTCCTCGGTGCGCGGCTGGTATCACTATGCTCCGCTTTCATGGTGAAGTTCAGATCAAATATACCTTTTGCCCCGGTTATATCGGACTGACTTTGCTCATAGGAGACCTTGGAAATCTGGATATCCAGATTGTTTTTCAAAGCCTGTTTAATCGCCCCATCCAGCGTAAGTTTCTGCTGGTTCTGCCCGAGGATCGGCATTGCGATCAGCAGAATCCCCAATACAATCAATTTTTTCATGTTCCCTCCAGAAAGAAATTGTCAATTACAACGCATTCTACGTTTCAAAATGCTATTTTGTTCACTTGGATTTGTAACAATTTGTATCAGGACAGGGTTCGGACTTCGGATAGAATGGATTGAAACATCTATGGAATCAAAACGTATCAGCTAGTAAATGGTGGTGCTGTGACGAATTGGTTTAAGGGGAATATGTTGCTTCTCAAAAACAGCAAATTTGGCGGATATAGCCAATGTTCCTTTTCCGAATCAAATCACTGGCACAAATCTGTGGAATTAGCTATTTTGAGTTTATTGTTCAACTAAGAGCTGATCCATGGGAAATAAGCGATGATGGAGGGAAGAATGAAACGAGGAAATTTGGTTGCGATGGTCCTAATGGCCTTAATGCTGGCGATTCCCGTTCAGGTTCACGGCCAGAAAATACCGGAACTGTATAACAGGCGTGAGAGAAGTTCGATGAATCAGTTGAAGAAAGGCGAAAAGGCTTTGGATGCCAGGAAATTAAAGAGAGCCAGATCATACTTTTTAAAGGCAATCAAATTTATGGAAAAGAACTACCAGGCCTATGCCTACCTGGGTATTGTGGAATCAATGAGGGGAAATCTGAAGGAGGCTGAAAAGAGATTCAAGGAAAGTATGGCGATGTTTGAACCGTACAAAATACTCATTCTGGAAAGAAGGACGGAATATATCAGGAAATTTGAAAATATTCAAGGTGCTTCGCGACTGGATTTTGACAAAACCCTGAATCCAAAGGACGTCAATGGTAGTAGCAGTACTGCGGAAATAGAATACAACGACAAGCAAAAAATGATTAAAGAGTACAATGATGATTATGCAAAGTTCAAGAGGATGAAATACCCGGCTTTTTTCCACTTCAAATACGGGAACATGCTAATGGCAGCGGGACGGGAGCCGGAGGCAAAGTTGCAGTATATTTCTGCTGTCGAGTCAGATCCCTCATTCAAAGACACCTATGCGAACTTGGCCGTTTGCTGGTTTATTGAGGGGAATTGTGAAGAGGCTTTAAAGGCTTTTAAAAAGGCCAGGGAACTGAAAGCGCCAATCAATCCAAGATTTGAGATAGATTTGAAGAAAAAGTGTGGAGGAGAATGAAAGAGTGATTGGTGATGAGTGACAAGGAGTGTTCAGTGTTCTGTGTTCGGTGTTCTGACCGGAAAGAGAGGAGAACCGACAGGTACCAACTCTCTGATGTTTCTTACTTGCACTCGTACGTTCACTTGCACTTTGTGCCTTCTACAATCCCAATCGGTATTTGAACATTTCGCCGATGTTTCTAAGCACAAGAGAGATGGTGAATTCATTGGTGGTTACGGTGCTGTAGGAGTTGTTCCGATAGGTGATGTTCATTCCAATGCAGTCACGGTAGTATCGAATCTGAATCATTTTATAGCGAAAATCGTTCATGCTGAAGTCATAATCTGCACGAAAACTGGCTGTCCAGTTTTTGCTGAGGTTTCCCTGGACGGCGGTAATAAGCGAGTCCCGGGTTTCGTTTTCTCCGAAGGTGAAGGCCCGAAGATAAGATGCGGAGATGTGTTCGCCGAAATTCGCGGTGAACATCATCCTGTCCACTGTGTTCAGGGCCGGGTCGTAACGGGCGTCCAGACTGAAACGAATGCTATTTGAAAATGGTATTCTCAGATAACCGACAAGGGGGCTGGTTTCAGACACCTGAGCGGGGTCATTGGGATTGTGGTAGTTGTTTCCGGAGAGATTCCGTGTGACGTAAAGACCACCAATGGCAGTTGTATCTCCTGAAATAAATGTAGATTCCACTCCCAGGCTGCCATACATGCCGTCCGGCATAATGTAGTCCTCTTCATCGTTTATGAATTCCGGGAAGGCTTCACTTGCATTGTGATATCCCAATGCCGCAAAGAGCTGGACACGATGGATTGTTTTTCCGTAGTCATGTTCCAGAGCCGGGGAAAACAGTTTCACCTCGCCGAGCCAGGACGAAAAGTTATTGAGTACGGGATTGTCACCATAGTTATGAAACGCTGCCTTGAACCGATCCACGACGGTAAAATTTCCCAGCGTGAAATTTCGTGTCGCCTCTGCGCTGGCAAAACTGCTGAGAAAATTGGAATCGTCAATGTTGGGATTCTGGATGTCTCCCACGCCGGCGTCCAATCGTATTTGATATCCGGAAAGGGCCAGGGCGCGACTGGAAAAACGAATTTCAGGCAGATTGTAAAAAGTAGTCTCCCCATCGGTAAATAGTATGTTTCGACGGCTTGCGCTAACCGTCAACTGAAAATGAGAACGATTGATTTCATATGAAAAGTCAGTGAAATAGTTTCTCATAGCGAGATCGTATTTTCTAAAAGTAAAGTCGCGAATCAGGTCGAAATCATCTCCTTCGAAGCTCTCAAGGCGAATCTTATCTCCCGAAGGCAGAAAATAGTGATAGTTACCGTCAAAAATGCTGCGCCTTTCCCCTTTTAGTCTGTCATTGATGGTGTACACATAAAAACGGCCGAATTCTCCGGGTTTTCGTGCCAGTCTATATTCAAATCCGTTGCCGGTCCCTGCCTTGGAATAGTAGTCCAGGGTGTAAGTGGCATCCATAGTTTCGCCGATGGGGATAAAGAGGCTCTGCCGGTACTTAAACCCCTGTGTGGATGAGTTCCCGATTTCGGGGATGAGGAGCCCGAAGGTGCGCTTCATTTTTGCAGGATAAATGAACTTGGGCAGGTAGATGTAGTGATGGGCTCCGGCACGGAAAGTCAGGTTGTCAAAAACGGCATAGCCCTCTTTTTTCACTTTGATCTGGCTGGCATCAAATGACCATCTGGCACAGCAGTTCGGGCAGGTGGTCATGGAGCCATCTATAAGGCGGTATCGGTCTTTTCCAAGGTAGTGAATTTCCTTTGCACGAAACACGAAATCCTGGTTCAGTACGATACTGCCATTCAAAATGTCTGCTGTTCCCTCGTCTGTGTGATACACCAGGGTTTCGCCGGTGAATTTTCCATTTGTCAGTTTCCCGTGAACGTTTCCCTCTGCAACAATTCTTTTTTCTTTCTTGTAGATGGTGATCAGGTCCGCATGGATGGTAATCTTAGGCGACTCCACAGTGGCAGAACCCACCAGCCTGTATACTTCTTTCTTTGTATCGGAATGAACCTCATTTGCTGTCATATTCAGGGTATCGGAAAAGCCATTCAAAACAGGAAAAACAAGGAAGAGAATCAGTATCAGCAGTCGTTTCATTATCGAATCTCCGTTCTTTTCAACTTATAGGCAAAGCGGAAGGCGAGGGGTTTCCCCCCGACAGACATAGCGTCCAGTTTAATGATGCATTCATTTCCTTTTTCTTTGAAATTACGGAAAATCAGGATGGCATCCTTCTCGTCTCCATTTCGTATGGGAGAGCAGAAATCCAGCAGCTCCTTTTCAAGAATTGCCTTGAATTCGGATTCCTGATAGATTTTCCCCAGCATCCGGTAGAGTTGATCATAGTTCAGGGGTTTGCGAAATTCTCTTCGGTCATCAAGGGCGGAGAAAAAAATCGGGTTCACCTCCAGGGGCTGGCCCGAGCGGTTGCGGATGGTAATTTTGAAATAGAAAAAATAAATGTCCGGTTCCGCCTGGAAAATTTCAAATTTACCGGCAAAGTCCGGTTTGTGGACCTGCTCCAGTGAAACTGTTACACCCTTTGAGGAAATAATGACCCGCTTGCCCAGTACGAAGGACAGGGGCGTTGCCACCGGTTCAAATTGATAGGTGTACCGGTGTTCCCGGGCCATTCCGTTTGCTGTAAAAAGGAAAAAGAGGCTCAACAGGGTTAGAACAGGCTTTTTCATCAGGTGGAGCTCCTTTCCACGAGGGCGTTGATGTGTTCGTCCATGCCAACCACAGTCATGATGTGGTGGGGTTCAATCACTGTGTCAATGTAGGGCAGAATTGTAATTTCATCGGGGTTATCCCGGTTTTTCAGTGCAATTACGTAAATGTGATGCTTTTTTCTGAGGTCCAATTCGATAAGGTTTTTGCCGATGAACTCCGGTAAGGGCTCAATGTCCTTGATACTGTAATCTGCCGACAGAGAGAGAATGTCCGCCATGTTCTTGTTGATGAGATTCCGACCGGTGCGTTCCGCCATATCCCGCTCGGGGAATACGATTTCATGGGCGCCGATGGCACGGAGAATCTCTGCATGGTCATCGTTTACTGCCTTCACAATAATCTTTCGAATTCCAATTTGAGACAGGTGCAGGACACAGAGAATGCTGGGCTCAATACTCTCTCCGATGCTCACCACTGCGGCATCCACATTTTTTGGGATAATTGTTTCCAGAACCTCCCGGTCCCGGACATCGCCGACAAAGGCCTGGGTGACCTTGTCACTGATGGCATTTACCCGGTCCTGATGCAGATCCACTGCCACTACCTGAACCCCGTTCCTGGAGAGGTATTCCGCAAGATGTGACCCGAATTGTCCCAGTCCGATAATGCAAATTGATTTCATAACAGCTCCTATCCTATCATAATCTTTTCTTCCGGATACCCGATTTTAACCCGGCTGGTTCCCGCATTGAGCAGTGCAGTTACTACAGCCAGTGGCCCGACACGCCCTATGAACATATCCAGAATGATGATCACCCGGCCGATACCGGACAAGTGGGGCGTAACCCCGGTGGATAAGCCCACTGTTCCCATGGCGGAAACGACCTCAAAAAGAAGATCCTGGAACGCGGCGGGATCAGTGGCAAAAATGAGAGATTCCGTGTACAAAAGTGCAGTGAATGAAAGCAGGATCCAGATACTGGCCAGTCCGATTACCGCCTTGATTTTTCGAATTGTGTCACTTGACAATCTTCGCTTGAAAAAACGCTTCCGCGAGCCGCCGAACAACCAGTCTTTCCACACTACAATCATTCCTGAAAATGTTGTTGTTTTTATTCCCCCTGCGCAGGACCCGGGTGAGCCTCCGATGAACATCAATAGAATCATCACCAGCATAATGGCATGGGGCAGATGGCCGAAAGACACGGAGTTAAACCCTGCCGTTCGGGTGCTGACAGATTGAAACAACGCGTCCATAATTGAAAATTGCGGTGCCCCCAGTTTGATAAAAAATGCCCCGCCGAAAATCAGGACAGCAGTGGAAAGGAGTACCGTCTTTGTGTGAAGGGACCAGTGCCCGGCGTGTCCCGGTGCCTTCAGGTGGCTTCGAACCTCCAGCATTACCGGATATCCGATGCCGCCGGCAATAATCAGCAGCATAATCGTTCCCATCACCGGAATAGATGTATGGAAGGGAACAACGCTGTTCGAATTCAGGGAAAATCCTGCATTGCAGAAGGCCGAGATTGAATGAAATATGGCGTTAAACAGGCGGCCCCCCGGTGCCGGGTCTTTCATAGAAAAATACAGCATCGTTGCTCCGGCTCCTTCAATGACTGCGGTTGTGGATAGAATAAACAAAAGCAGGCGCCTCAGGGAAACCGCTTCCGTTTTGGCAAGGAAGGTATCTCGAAGTGTCAGCTGGCTTTGGATGGAAACTCTTCTACGGCTGATCCATGCGAAGAGTGCTGTGAACGTCATAATCCCCAGTCCTCCTGCTTGTATCAAGAGCATGATTATCACCTGGCCGAACCGGGAAAAATGTGTCCCCGTATCCACCACGATCAAGCCGGTCACGCAGACGGCGGAGGTGGATGTGAACAAGGCTGTGAGAAAGCCAGTTGTGCGGCCTACCGCATTTGAAAGGGGAAGCATCAACAACAACGCTCCCCCAATAATAACAAGCGCAAAACTGGAAATTAACGCCGTTTCCGGCCGTTCCCTCCACAGCCGGAACCGGAAAAAAAACTTTTCTACTCTCATAACGGCCCCATTTTAACACAAAGTTGCATTTGCAACATTGTGCTAAATGGGAGTAGGAGTTGGGGGCAGAATAGTGCAAGTGAGCGAAAGAAGGGGACTCACCGCAGAGGCCGCAGAGGGCGCTGAGGGGGAGGAGGAAGAAAAGAAGAGAATTCAACACAAAGGCACAAAGACACAAAATTAGAAAAGATAGGACTAAGGTTCAGAAGCGGGGAATGGCCAATCCCCTTCTTTCGCGCACTCGCACTTTCACTTGCACTCGACCGCAGGGAGGAGCGGAAGGGAATTCAACACAAAGGCGCAAGGGCACAAAGGACACAAAGTTCAGAGGATGTTTGGCTTGTTGACGGGCTGGGACCCGCACTGCCGACTGACGCCGGCAGCACGGAACTTTCCCCGAAGCGCCCCTTATGAGCAAGCTCAACGGTTCACTTCGGGGAAAATTCCTATTTCAAAAACTTGTTTTTGAAATGCGGGTTCCTCTTGGCAAATTGACAGTCCCATTTTTCTTTCTTTGCTCAAGTTCTTTTCAGAGCGGCAGAAAAAGAAGTAGGGGTAGTGGTAAGAAAAATCAGGGAGTTGGCTATTCCCCGTCCCCTCTCTTCCCTTCCGCTCCGCCCCCTCAGCGGTCTCCGCGAACCCTGCGGTAAGTCTGGTTTCTGCTGCTTCCGAATCTTATCCGAACCTTAATCTTATCTTACCTTTGTGCCTTAGTGCCCTTGTGTTAAATTCTTCTCCCTCTCGTCTCTTCCCTTCCGCTCTGCCCCCTCTGCGGTGAATCTGGTGTCTTTTTTTCCTTCTTTTTTCTGCCGTTCTCGTTTTCAAAATTCAAATATTTTTGGATAGATGTTGGATGAAAGAGAATGCCAAAGCTGAAACTCTGCCATTTCCGGCTTATTTCGAATCGGATCCGGCCTCAACCTTGCCTTCTACTCAAACTTGATTCCTCCTGGGGCTTTGAGCTGTCCGGTCTTAAACTGAGCCTTTATCTTTGGGATTGTGTTAAAATACGTAGGTTATGAAATGGGTCGTCGGTGTAACAGGGGCAAGCGGTTTACAGCTTGCCCATACGTTTTTACAAATATTGGGGAAAAATCCCGGCGGAAGTTTTGGGCGCCTGTTCCTCGTGGTTTCCAAGAATGCGGGAAAGGTAGCGGCTGCGGAGGGTTCGGATTTTAATCCGGCTGACTACGCCGGCCGCTTTGAGCTGATTTCGCCGGATGATTTTGCCGCGCCCATTGCCAGCGGTTCCTTCGGGTTTGATGGGATGGTGGTGATTCCTGCATCCATGAGTACAGTAGGCGCGCTGGCATCGGGGTTCGGGACGAACCTGATTCACCGGTGCGGGGATGTGTGCATGAAGGAGGGACGGCGCCTGATTCTGGTTCCCAGGGAGACGCCTTTTTCGCTGATTCACCTGGAAAACATGACAAAGTTGAAGCAGGCAGGGGTGGATATTATGCCCTTTGTCCCTTCTTTTTACAATAAACCGGCATCCATTGATGATGTGACGCGATTTTTCGCGCTACGGCTCTTAGACGTGATGGGGGTTCATCAGCCGGACAAAAACCGCTGGGGAGATGAATAGTTGAAACGATTGGCCGAAGTCCTTCGAATGATAAAGTTTGAGCATACCCTGTTTGCACTTCCGTTCGCGTTCATGGGGATGTTGTTTGCGGCAAATGGCTGGCCCGGCTGGCGGCTGGTGCTGCTGGTGACGCTGGCGATGGTGTTTGCGAGGAGTGCGGCGATGGCATTTAACCGGCTGGTGGATGCGGACGTGGATGGAGAGAACCCCAGGACAAAGGAGCGCTCGTTGCCGGCAGGGCGGTTGAGCCGTGGTTTTGTAATGGTTTACGTGTTGGTAAACAGCATTGCTTTTCTCGCAGTGTGCGGGTTTATCAACCGGCTGACGCTGCTTTTGTCCCCCGTGGCACTGGCGGTGGTATTGTTTTATTCCTACACGAAGCGGTTTACGTCGTTTTCACATCTTGTGCTGGGGCTGGGGCTGGCGATTGCACCCACCGGGGGGTGGATTGCGGTAACCGGACACTTCGATCTATCGCCTCTGTTCTTGTCCGCTGCGGTACTGTTCTGGGTGGCGGGGTTTGATGTACTCTATTCCCTGCAAGATGTCGAGTTTGACCGAACGAAGGGGCTGTATTCCATTCCTGCGAAGGTGGGGACGGGGCGTTCGTTGCTTCTGGCAAGGGCTTTCCATTTTCTGGCCTTCCTGCTGCTGGCGGGTTTTTCCATTGTTATCGGTGCGGGGCACTGGTTCAATATTGGTGTCGCGGTTTCGGCACTGCTCCTGGTGTATGAACATCGTTTGGTTTCGGCGGACGATCTGAGCCGATTGAATGCGGCTTTTTTCACTGTGAACAGCTTTGTTTCCATCCTGTTGCTTGTGTGTACAATTCTAAAATTTACAGTTTGAGGGGAAGATGAAGTTTAAAGATGAATTTTTAGAAAAAATAGAGAGAAAAGTGGAAAATGGAGAAAGGATTTCGGAAAGGGAAGGGGTGAGGTTGTTTGAAACAGACGACCTGACCGGGCTCGGGCGGGTGGCGAACCACGCCAATGTCATGAAGAACGGCGATCGAGTATTTTTTAACATCAACCGTCACGTGAACCCCAGCAACATCTGCATCAACCGTTGCCAATTCTGCGCGTTTTACCGGAAGTCGGCAGATGAGCCGGGGGCATATGAATTGAGCATTCCGCAGATTCTGGAAAAGTTGAAGGGAGATGTAGCTGCCGGTGCAACCGAAGTCCATATTGTCGGGGGCCTTCATCCGGACTGGACATTTGATAACTACGTGGAAATTGTCCGTTCCATTCATACTCATTTCCCATCTCTTCACATCAAAGCATTCACTTGTGTGGAAATGGACCATTTTTCAAGAATTTCGGCTAAACCGCTGGAAGAAGTCTTTGAAATTCTGAAAGAGGCGGGCCTCGGTTCCATGCCGGGTGGCGGGGCGGAGGTTTTCAGTCCCAGGGTGCGGAAAAAGCTCTGTGCAAAGAAGATTTCCGGTGAACGCTGGCTGGAGGTGGCAGAAACTGCCCACCGTTCGGGGCTGAAGTCCAATGCTACTTTGTTGTACGGCCATATTGAGACGGTGGAAGAACGGATTGACCATTTGTCAAAACTGCGGCAATTGCAGGATAAAACCGGGGGGTTTCAGGCGTTTATCCCGTTGAGCTGGCACAAAGAGGGAACGGAGTTAGAGCAGCTCCTTTCCATTCCCGGTGCCACCGGGATAGAAGATTTGAAGATGATTGCGGTGTCCCGGATTTTTCTGGATAACTTTGACCATATCAAGGCCTACTGGGTAATGCTTGGGAAGAAACTGGCTCAGACGGCGCTGTGGTTCGGGGCCAACGACCTGGATGGGACTGTTGTGGATGAGCGAGTCACCTTCATGGCAGGTGGAAAAACGGACCGCTTTGCCACCATCGAAGAAATTGTACACCTGATTCGCTCTGCCGGGCGGGTCCCGGTTGAGCGAAACACCTTGTATGAGCCGTTAAAAATTTGCTGAGAATCAGTCAATGGCTAAATTATATAACACCCTGTCCATACTGATATTTCCATTTCTGAAAACGAAGCTTAAAAAACGGTTCGGCGAGGAGTATATTCGGGATCGGATGTGGCGAACACCGCAGGCAGAGGGCCGGTTTGACTACCTGATTCACGCAGCGTCGGTCGGGGAGCAGAATGTCGTGGCCCCGGTGGTGGCTGCACTTTCAAAGGAGAGAGCCCGGATTCTTTTAACCGCAGCTACTGACACCGGGCTGACGCTGGCAAAACAACACCACGGAAACAGGGGAAACGTCACAATTGCTTATCTTCCCTTTGATTTGAAAGGCCCGGTGAGGCGGTTCTTCAACTGGGTTCAGACGGACAAACTGGTGTTGGTGGAGACAGAATTATGGCCCCGGCTCATTTTGTCGGCAAAAAAAGCCGGTGCAAAGGTTTTTCTAATCAACGGGCGGATTTCGGACGCCGCCTTTCGCAATTACACGCGCTTTTCCCGTTTTCTAAGGGAAGTGCTTGGGGCGATTGACACTTGTCTGGTCCGGTACAAGGTGGACGGGGAACGTTTTCAGGCGCTGGGCGTGGCGCCTGAAAAGATTCGGGTGTGTGGGAACCTGAAACTCTCTTCGTGGCCGGAGGTTTCTCCGGCTGCCATTGAGACGGATAGTCCAATGATGGTATTCGGGTCCACCAGAGAGGGTGAAGAGGAATTGATCCTTGACAAACTTGTGGATAGCCTGAAGAAAGGACATCCTATTCCGATTTTTGCCCCCCGACACGTGGAACGGGCAAATGAGGTGGAGAAGTTACTGACGGCTGCCGGATTTGAAGTGATTCGTTCCAAAGGGCTTGATAAATTTACATTGAATCCCGGGCAGGCACTCCTGGTGGACGAAACCGGCCGCCTGTTGTCCTTCTTTGCCGCATCGGATCTCTGTTTTGTGGGCGGCTCCCTCGTGCCCAAAGGCGGGCAGAATTTTGTGGAGCCATTTTTCTTCGGAAAGCCGGTGATAACCGGGAACCATCTCTCCAACTTCCTTGATATTCTCCCGGTTTTTGAGCCCTTTATGACCATTGTAGATTGCCCAGGGGAACTGGCGTTTGCCGTGGAAACCTTTCTATCGGCCAGGGAGGGTTTCCAGCTGAAGGCGAGGGAAGGTCAGCTCATTCTGGAGGGAGAAAAGAAGGCCCTTTCCTGTGTGCTGGAGGCTCTGTCATGATAAAAAGCCGTTTATTGAAGATTCTCGTATTCCCGTTATACATGCTGTACCGGCTGGTGGTCAGTGCCCGAAACCGGATGTATGACCGGGGCTGGCTGAAAATCCAAAAACTGCCGGTACCGGTTGTGTCCGTGGGGAACCTGACGGTGGGGGGAACCGGCAAAACCCCGACTGTCATCGCCTTGGGAGAAGCCCTTTCGGAAAAGGGCCTGAAAAGCTGTATTCTGAGCCGGGGCTATCACCGGAAGAATGAGAAAAAAATCCTGCAGGTGACGCCGGACTCGAATCCGGAAATCTGTGGGGACGAACCGCTGCTGATTGCCCGGCGCCTCGAAAATCGTGCCGGTGTGTGGGTGGGGAAAAACCGTTTTGAAACGGGAATGTTCGCGTTGAATCGGGAGGGGGGGGATATTGTTCTTCTCGATGACGGTTTTCAGCACCGGAAACTGCATCGGGACCTGGACATTGTGCTGGTGGATTGTACCTATCCTGCTCTGAAAAGCAGCCTGATTCCCTACGGAACCCTCCGGGAGCCGTTCCGGGGTATATCCCGGGCTGACATCATTGTATTGACCCGGAGCCGGTTCCTGAAAAATTTGGATCCGTTAAAAAATGAAATTGTGAAGATAAATCCCAATGCGGTCCTGACAACTGCGGATTTGAAGATTTCAGAATTCCTGGACGTTTCAACAGGCGACACGATTTCTCCCAAGCAACTGAAAGGAAATCGGATGGTGGCGTTTTCCGGCATCGGGAATCCCCTTTCATTCAAAGCGGAACTGATTACTGCCGGGATTGAAATCCCCCGTGCCTTCGGGTTTCCGGACCACGCGGTTCCATCACCGGCAAGGCTGGCAAAGGTCAACGCGGTTGCCATGGAGGAAAAAGTGGCGTATATTGTTACGACCGAAAAGGATTGGGTCAAACTGGCGCGGGAATCCATTGATGCTCTCCAGGTGCCGTTGCTTATCTGTCGGGTTGAAATGATAATCGAGAAAATGGACAACATTCTTGCCATGATTGAGGAGAAACACAATGCCAAAAGAACTCATCAAGAAAATTGACCGTGAACTGAAAGAAATGGAATATGAATTGACGCAGGAATTGCCCAAGGAAATCCAGCGGGCAGCCGCCATGGGTGATTTATCTGAAAATGCGGAATACGAGGCTGCACTGGCCAAGCAGCAATTGCTTCAGTCAAAGCTGCTGAAACTGAAAAAACGCCGGGTTGAGCTTTCCCAGATTGATTTTTCCCGTCTGCCCAAAGATCGGGTGGGCTATGGCAGCAAAGTCGTGCTCTTAGACCTGGATGAGGACAAAGAGATTTCCTATACCCTGGTAATGGGCGAGGAAACAGATTGCGACAATTGCATCTCCATCAGCTCCCCCATCGGAAAGTCTCTGCTGGGGAAGAGGGAAGGGGATGAAGTAGCCATCCGAATCCCTTCCGGTACCAAAAACTTCGAAATTCTCGAACTTCATACGTTTTTTGAAGGGGAAAACTAGCAGATAAACCAGATAAGTTTAAGTCTGAGTTTAAGTTTAAGTCCAGAGCAGATTCGGAAAAGGAATGAAGGGATGATTCCCTGATTATTCTCTTCCTTTTACTCTACCTGAAGCT
>Ga0164318_10004934_pt1 | contig 12890 bp, 11 predicted proteins | sample GuaBasSedimGuay9_FD_113734 | JGI IMG/M metagenome (GOLD analysis project Ga0164318, IMG submission 113734) | Subseafloor sediment microbial communities from Guaymas Basin, Gulf of California, Mexico - Guay9, Core 4571-4, 0-3 cm | ecosystem: Environmental > Aquatic > Marine > Hydrothermal vents... | reverse complement strand
CTGTAAGTTACACCCGTGGGTGACTTTGGAGTGCGGCGGCTTGACGCCGCTTTCATTTGCGGTGGCTTGACACCGCGCTCCAATAGACAGCTTCATCTCTTTCTGAAAGGCGATTGCTGCAGCGATGATTGACATAGGATCGATGTCGCGTCAAGCCGCGACGAGAAATGACGGCGTCAAGCCGCCGCACTCCAAAAGGCTACAACCATCTGCGTCAATCTGATTATGGGGAAGTGCCAGTGTTTTGACTTTCGGGCTGTCTTCGGCGTATGTTTGCGCTAGTGAACCTTATGTGTTAGGGAGATAGCTGTTGGGGAGCGTGGTTGTGGGCACGGCAAAGGATGCGATCGTAATCGTTGACATGTTAAATGGGTTCCTGATGCCTGGATTCCCGCTCTACTGTGGAGATGGTGCGAGGTCCATCATTCCTAATATCGTCTCTCTCATCACGTCGAGGCCTGATGCGGAAAGAGTTTTCGTCTGCGACAGTCACGCCAGAGACGATCCGGAGTTTAAGATGTTCCCTCCGCACTGCGTTGAGGGCACAGAGCAGGCGCAGGTAATACCGGAGCTCGAGGGTTTTGCCGGACACATCGTCAGAAAGCGGACTTTCGATGCTTTTTTCGAGACTGATCTTTCGGACATTCTCGATGCTATCGGTCCGCGGAGGGTTTATGTGGTCGGTGTGTGCACAGATATATGCGTGCTTTACGCGGTCGCCGGGCTCAGAGTCAGAGGGTTTGAGGTCATTGTGCCTAAGAACTGCGTGGCCTCGTCCGATAAGGATGGACACGATTGGGCGCTGAGGCATTTTGCAGATGTGCTGGGAGCGAAAGTTGAGTGAATCGCAGAGAACTAGTCTGACAGCGAAAGACGTTATGACCCGGGACGTGGTAACCGTGTCGCCATCAACGTCCCTGAAGACGCTGGGCCGGATACTGGCCGAGCACAACATAACGGGAGTCCCCGTTGTGAATGATGAGGGGAAAATCGCTGGGATCGTTTCAGAGACGGACCTTATTCTGTCGCAGCTGCGAATGCGAATTGGCAACAGGGACTACGATGACATCTTTGATCTGTTTAGCGCCTCGACTGAATTGGCGGCTGAGCCGCAGGCTCGATATGGTCCCGCCCCTCGTTGGGTAGAGGACATAATGACCAAGCGCGTCATCGTCGTCGGTGAGGACACAGCCGTTACGGACCTTGCGTCGTTGATGGCCGACAAGGGGATTCATCGGGTTCCAGTGGTCAGAGATGGGAAGCTGGTGGGGATAGTCTCAGCGCTTGACCTGTTGAAAGCGATTGCCGACGCGTTGCGCAGCGGATAGTGCTTTCAAGCGCGAGGTTGATTTCGCCCTTGCTTTATTTGTAGCATTGAATATCATGAGCGTGTGATTTGGTAGCTTTGGGGTTTGGAATTTACCTAGACAAGAGTGTGTTAGGGCGCTTGGAAAAGCTATTGACAGCCTTTGTTTTAGTAGCTTATTCTTACGCCGGGCTAATGGAGATAGTCTGAGATTTCTTGCTCTGTTGCTTAGTTTTTTGCTGGCTGAGCAGTGGTGGAATGTCATTTTGAAACTTGAGGAGGGCTCTTAATGAGAAGAGCAACTATTGTGCTGGTTGCCTGTGTTGCATTTGCCGCAACGGTGAATATTGGCCTGGCTGGGAGCGTTTTCGAGCCGGCGGGTTTGGGCACTCATTCTGTTTTTCAGAGGGCTATGCCCTATCAGCCCAAGGCTTTACTGAGAGATGACGTCGAGGTTAGGCATGGTGGGATGTTCCCCATCCAGTGTATCTGGGGTTCAACCTACGATGCTCGCAGCCACAACGCCGGGCAGGAGGGCTCGATACCTGAGGAGGGCGATACCACTCTACCCCAGACCGACCCCATGTATGACCCCAACGCGGCGACCATTGATTGGCCGTTCAGTCTGGAAGGAACATCCTGGCTCGACAGCGACCAAGGCCGCTCTGCGGGACAGGAGATCGCGTTCGTGGGTTATGAGGCTAACGATCATTATGTCGGCACGATTTGGGCGATGAATGACGCTACCTATCTATATATTGCCCTTGAGATCGATAAGGCGGCGCTTGCCTCGGGCGCTGCGAGTAACATTGCGTTCTACTTCGATCCCGACCATTACACAGACCCTGGACAGGCTCATTTTATCCAAGACAGTGCATTCATGGTCTCGTTCGACATCACTGACACGGGCAGTGTTACGGCTGATAGAAGTGGATGGTGCACCGGCAACTGGGATAAGAGCGACATGATCGCCCCCTGGCCGGACAACTTCATGGTCTCGGCCGGCATCGACTACGCAGCTGGCTTTGCGCCGAACATGGCCACAGGAGGGGATGCGCGGAAGACTGGCCGTTGGCATTTCCAGATGCGCATCCCGATAGAATATCTCGGCTGTGCTACCCCGCTAGGCTCTACGCTTGGGATGGCGATCTGCTATCTCGACGACGAGAATGGTGATGGGACAATCGAGGAGAGCGGCGCTGGCAGCGAGGAGCTTTGGTGGCCTGTGGACATCGAGGACAACGGCGATTGCCAGGAGAAAGGCTGGGATGCTACGGACGCCATGTATATGGGCGACATTAACCTCAGCTACAGGGGCACGGGCAATATCTGCTGGGGCGATAGGCTGTGGGGTGTTTACTTCGACCTCACCGAGCTGGATGAGACCAGCTGGCTAGTCCTCAAGAATCCCTATGACACGGCCCAAAGAACGGCGCTTCGCTTTTATGAATCCGACTATTCGTTCGACTTCAACGAGGCAGCCGGCTCCGTTACCAGCTACGATAATGGCCCAAAAGCAGGCCTTCCCATCGCCAACGCGTCGATGTGCATCAATATTCCGGCTCACGGGGTATATGTCCTGAACCTCCGGGACGTGGCGGACAGGGACACGGGCGATCCGGGCATCTTGATCAACTTGGTTGGTTCCATTGAGGTCTCAAACCCGGCGCTTTATGGCTACATCGCGCACATGAAGGGCATCACAACCGGGATTTACGCCAGTTCGGTCAACCTGATGGGCAATGCCCCGAGTGTCGCAGAGTATAACGACAGGTGGCCCGATCTGACCGAGCAGGCCTCGCGCTCTGTCTTGGTGAACAACTACTACACCGTAGCCCAGGCCGACAATTACAGCACTAAGATTGCGGTCTTTAACCCGTCTTGCTGCTATTCGGCAACAGTGGGGCTCAGCGCCTACGAGTGGCCGGGCACAGACTACCAGGCGACGGACGCACCAAACGCAATCACCATTATCGACCCCGCGGACGGCGTTGTCCTTCCGCCGCATCAGACCGTGGTTTTCGACCTCGGCACGCTGTTGACGAACGCTATCGCCGGCAACCCGCTGTATAGGCGTGGCAGCGTAGAGATCCAGATACTTGATGGCGCTGACGTTGGCGCCGCCACTGAGAACGAGGTCCTGATCGGCACCGCTTGGCGCTATTCAGGCACCCAGGCCTATGCGGACGCGATGCGGGTCTATTACTTGGGAGAGCAAGACTAAGCAGTAGCGCATATTTCTAACTAACCAGAGAGCCCGACACGGGTTCTACTGGTCTCATATGCAGCCCTCCACGAAGCGCCTCAATCACTTGAGGCGCTTCCTTTTTGTTATGGGTAGAAGACAAGAATATCCATGAGCGCTATCGGCAATCCCGTTAAGGTGGAGGTGTTCGGTCTGCCACCTGAGGCTGCGACTGGATTGTGTGATTGAATTGCGACTTGATGGCAAGAGACTGCAATCGTAGTATGTCTGGTTCAAATTGGCGAAGATGTAGGTTTTTATAATGAGGAGGTGGCTATGAGCAAGAAGGTATCTCTCGAACGGCTTGAGAGGGTCCGAGCAAGGCTTGTCCGGCAGGGCCTGGATGCCATGTTGGTGGCGCACGGTGAGACTATCGGCGATCCAAATGTGAGGTATCTGTCAGGATTCTCTGGCTCCAGCGGCATGCTGTTGATTGGCAGGACGGATGCTATCATCATTACTGACGGCCGCTATTTCGAGCAGGTGGAAGAGGAGGTTACGGCCTTTGCGTTGGAGAAGCTGCCGGTTGGCGTTACATATAACGGCTTTCTGTGCGACACGATCACGAAGATGGGCATAAGAACACTGGGTTTTGACCCCAATCACATGCTCTACTCGACGCATCAGCAGCTCGCCAATGAGCTCTCGGGCGTGGAGTTGAGGCCCAGCTACAACATCGTTGAGGACCTTAGGATCGTGAAGTCGGAGGAGGAGATAGACCTTATCAGGAAGGCATGCAAGATAGCGATCGAGGCCTTCTTGAAGCTCATTCAGGTGAACGTCAAGGGCCGGACGGAGCGCGAGCTCGCCGCAGATCTCGAGCACGAGATGCGCAGGCTCGGGGCCGAGAAGACTTCATTCGAGACTATACTCTGTGCTGGGCCTCGTTCGTCAATTATTCATGGTAAGCCATCGGACAACCAGTTCAAACCCGGGGACCTTGTCATAGTTGATTTCGGCGCAGTGTATGAGGGTTACTGTTCTGACCTCACCCGGACCTGCGTGGTCGGAGAGGCAACAACGGAGCAGCAAGAGCTGTTTTCCATTGTGAAGAGAGCGCAACACGCAGCTGCGAAGGCAGCGGTGCCTGGCGCAATAGGTAAAGATGTCGATGCAGTCGCTCGCGACCTGATCACAGAGGCAGGCTACGGGGACAAGTTCGGGCACGGACTGGGCCACGGCATCGGGCTCTTGGTGCACGAGTCGCCGCAGCTTGGGCCTATATCAGAGATCAAGCTCCGGGCAAACATGCTTACGACGGTGGAGCCTGGGATTTATTTCCCTGGGAAGTGGGGGCTGCGGCTCGAGGATGATTTTATTGTTACTGATGGTGGGGGAGTTAGGCTTTCGGACGGGCTTCCTCAGGAGCTTTTCGTTCTGAAGTATGATTGATGTTGTGGAACTTTTTGACATTAGCGTGGCATGGACGCAATCTTCTACTTTATGGTGAGCGAGATAATATTTTAGGAGGTAGTGGTTGATCTCATCGAACGATCTGAGACCTGGGACTAAGATAGAGATTAATGGGAGTCCTTACTCGGTGGTGGAGTTTCAGCACGTAAAGCCTGGCAAGGGACAGGCATTTGTTCGGACGAAGCTGAAGCATCTGTTTACGGGTGCAGTGGTTGACAGGACGTTTCGTGCGGGTGAGAAGCTTCCGCGTGCGGAGGTGTTCGAGCGGAGGATGCAGTTTTTGTATAGGGAGCAGGGCACCTACTATTTCATGGATATGGAGACATTCGAGCAGGTGGAGGTGCCCGAGGAGGTAGTTGGCGAGGCAGGGGGCTTCATGCCGGACAACGTTGACGTGAAGATGATATTTTACAAGGATCGGCCGGCGGGGGTGGAGCTTCCTATATTCGTGAACCTCAAGGTTGCCAAGACGGAACCGGGGATCAAGGGGGACACGGTCTCGGGCGCCACCAAGACGGCGGTTTTGTCAACCGGTGCCACGATTCAGGTGCCTCTGTTTATTGAGGAGGGTGAAGTTTTGAAGGTTGACACCAGAACCGGGAGTTACTGCGAGCGGGTGCAGGAGAGATAGGGTTGTGGGCATAGACGTTGAGCTGATCAAGCAGCTGATGCAGCTGATGGTCTCGTCAAACGTTTCGGAGCTGGAGTTTGAGGGCGCAGACATCCGTCTCAAGTTGAGACGGAACGGTGCGGCACCAGCTGCCGTTGTGGAGAGCACGGGGGCTCAGTCGGACCGGGCGGCCCTTGCTGATGCCGCAGCAAGCCAGCCGGTCGATGATAACAGCGATGTCGCCACCGCAGACGTGGCGGTAGTGAAGTCACCGATTGTCGGGACATTCTATCGCTCTCCAGCCCCTGGTGCAGAGCCATTTGTGCATCCGGGAGATTATGTTACCAAGGGCAAGACGCTGTGCATCATTGAGGCGATGAAGGTGATGAACGAGATCGAATCTGATCTTGACGGGAAAGTGGTCAAGATTCTGATAGAGGATGCGCAGCCGGTTGAGTATAGCCAGCCTTTGATGTGGATAGAACCGGCTCGATAGGAGGGCGATAAGCTCCTCTGATGTTCGCAAAGGTGCTGATTGCCAACCGAGGGGAGATAGCGCTCAGGATCATCCGGGCGTGTCGGGAGATGGGGATCAAATCGGTCGCCGTGTATTCGGAGGTTGACGAGGATTCTCTGCACGTTCGCTTCGCAGACGAAAGTGTCTGCATTGGTCCCGCTAGGAGCGACAGAAGTTACCTAAACATAAGCAATATCATAAGTGCGGCGCTCGTTACGGGTGCGGATGCGATTCATCCTGGATATGGTTATTTGGCAGAGGACGCTGGATTCGCCAGGATCTGCGAGGACCATAAGATCAAGTTCATAGGCCCGTCTCCGCGATTGATAAGACTGATGGGCGACAAGGCGACCGCTCGGGCCACAATGAAGAGTTATGGGGTGCCGATTCTTCCGGGCTCGGACGGCGAGGTACAAACCGCCAAGGAGGCGCTCGACGTGGCGTGCGAGGTCGGCTTTCCGGTGCTTATCAAGGCTTCCGGAGGTGGAGGCGGCAAGGGGATGAGAATAGTTCGACGCAAGGAAGATATCCCAAGTGCATTTCAGGCCGTGCAGGGCGAGGCCGCGGCAGCGTTCGGCAAATCGGGGGCCTATATCGAGAAATATGTCGGCCAGCCCCGGCACATAGAGTTCCAGATTCTCGCCGATGAACACGGCAACGTGGTACATTTAGGAGAGCGGGAGTGTTCCATCCAGCGGCGGCACCAGAAGTTAATCGAAGAATCGCCCTCCCCCATAATGACGACGAGGCGCAGGCATTCCTTGGGAGCTCTTGCCATCGATGCGGCGCGGAAGCTGGGCTACACATCCGCAGGGACGATAGAGTTTCTGATGGACCCTCAGGGACGGTTCTATTTCCTTGAGATGAACACTAGGATTCAGGTGGAGCATCCTGTTACCGAGTTCGTGACCGGCGTAGATATCGTCAAGGAGATGATAAGGATCGCAGCTGGCGAGAAGCTCGGCCTGCGTCAATCGGACGTGAAGTTCAACGGGCACGCCCTCGAATGCCGCATCAATGCCGAGCATCCAGAGACATTCACGCCATCGCCGGGGAAGATCACGGCCTGCAACGTTCCGGGCGGGATCGGCGTTCGTATAGACACCGCCATTTACAAGGACTATGTTGTTCTTCCGTACTACGATTCGCTGATTGCGAAAGTGATTGTTCACGCACCGACGCGTGGGGAGGCCATCGCCAGGATGCAGCGTTGCCTCGAGGAGTTTGTCATAGAGGGGATAGAGACCACGATTCCGTTTCAGATGGAGGTCATGAGGGACCCTGACTTTCAGAAGGGCCACATTTCGACGGGATTTGTGGAGCGCCTACTTGGCGATACATCGGCCGATAGGGAGCCTGGGGACAACCGTGTCAGGTCAATGCGCAGCGCTTGAGGCTGGGTGAATTGCGGCGAAGTCATGATTTTAACGCTATGAGGCTCTGTGTGATACTCGAAACAGGTGGCATGAGCGCCAAACACTCGCTAGCGCTGGCAGAAGAGGTCCTCGGCGCGGGCTGCAAGTTCATCCAAGTCCGTGAGAAGCACATGCCGGACAGGGACCGCCTCTGGTTGCTGCGAATGGCCGTTGACCGGGCGAGGTCCAGCGGCGCTTGGGTCTTTGCGAACGATCGACCCGACCTTGCGCTTCTCGCCGGTGCGCACGGGGTTCATATGGGCCAGAGGGACCTAGCGGTGGCTGATGTCCAGAGGCTTTTTGCCAGCTGTGGAGCTGAAAACGCCATGATTGGCCAGTCGGTCAAAACGAGAGAGCAGGCGCTCGCAGCGCAATCTGGGGGCGTGGATTATGTGGGCTGTGGCTCTGTGTTCCAGACCAAGACGAAGTCGGACGCAGTGGAGGTCGGGCTTGAGGCCCTCGCAGCCGTGGCGCACAGCGTCGATATTCCTGTTTTCGCGATAGGCGGCATAACCGTTGAGCGTGTGGGAGACGTGCTGTCGGCAGGTGCACATGGGGTAGCGGTGTCTAGCGCCGTATTGAAGGCCCCTGACCCAGCCCGAGCGACGAGGGATTTCTTGGAAGCAATAGACCGTGGAGGCAGCGTAGCATGAGGCGGCAGGCGGTGCGAGGGGCTTTGCTTGCGACGTTGCTCATCGTAGGTCTCTTGTGCAGCGCAGATGCCCGGGCACAGGAGCAGTGGCCGTGTTTCATGCACGACGCCAAACACAGTGGTATGGCGATGGCAGTGGGGCCTGGAGTTCCCGACCTTCAATGGGTCTTCCAGACCAACGGCCAGTTCTCATGCTCACCGGTCATTGATGCTGAGGGAAGAATCTACGTCGGCTCTGACAACTTCTACTGCCTCAATCCCGATGGGAGCGAGGCATTCAGGTTCAGCGCCCTCGACGACATATCCTCGACGGCCGCCGTTGCCGAAGACCAGGGCGTCTTTTTTGGGTCCTACGATCACAATTTCTATTGGCTGACGTTGGACGGCGAGCTCGTGGGCAAGTTCGATACCGGGGCCTATAACGACGGTCCGCCGACGATAGGGACGGACGGGTCGATATACTTCGGGTCTCGCTCCGAGAGCTTCTACGCGTTCAGAAGCGACGGGACGCTGAACTGGAGCTATGATGCCTACGACTGGATCGCCTCGGCGCCCGCCATTTCGGACGACGGGAGCATCTACGTTGGGGCAGACGACCGCCAGCTTTATGCCTTTGCGCCGTTCGGCAAGCTTAAATGGTCATATAGCGGCTATGATTGGATAGGCGGCTCGCCGGCGATAGGTCCTGACGAGATGGTTTATGTGCCCTGCTGGGACAACACGATGACCTGTCTTCAGCCCAGCAACGGCGAGATATTCTGGCAATACACCGCGCTGGATGACATCAGGTCATCGCCAGCGGTCTATGCTGATGGCTCGATATACTTCGGCTCTTACGACAAGTACCTATACTGCCTTCGACCTGAGGGGAAGACCAAGTGGTCTTTCAACGTGGGGTCCGAGGTCTATTCTTCCTGCGCCCTGGACTTAGACGGCAACTGCTATTTCGGCGCTTTGGACGGCCGGCTGTACAGCCTCGACTCTGACGGGAACCTGAGGTGGACGTTTGAGACTGGCAGTGAGATCATCGCCTCGCCCGCAATCAGCGAGAACGGGACGCTCTACTTCGGGGATATGAACGGCTATTTCTACGCGCTGGGCGGTGGCTCGAGCGATTACACGCCCAGAGTTGGCCTCCATCTCAACGACACGACCTACTCCGTCGGCGAGACAATGCGTGGGTTCTATTACATCATCAACCCCATGCCATCGACGCTTGATGTGGACGTGTATCTCGCCCTCTGGACGGGGCGGGAGCTCCTCTATTATCCGACGTTCTCGCAGGTGCCGTGCGTTTTTGAGACAGGTGTCGCCGTAAAGCCCCGGTCAACGAGGCGCTCGCAGTCGCTCTTCGACTTCGCGTTCTACCCTGGCTTTTCGCTCTCTAACGGCCGTTGGTTCATCGCCCTTACGAGGGCAGGCACATACGAGCTGCTGGGCGAGATAAACTTCACAGACTGGGCATTTGAGAGCTGAAGGCTCTCCGGGGTTGACCGGTTGGCTGTGCCGGCTTCGGGCCGGGGCCAAATGATTACCGATGCGATTCGCTCACTCCCCTGTGCAGCTGTCGCGCTGCGCAAAAAGGGGGAACCCAGCATCAGTTGCGATGGTTTAAGATTTTGAACTTGACAGCTGAAACGTGCGTTTTGTATGTTATATGCTAGTGTTAGGTATCTTTCGGAGCTCTCCCTGGCGGTTTAAGTGGGATGATGGCGTCGGGGTCAGCAAGTTTCCTTTAATGGAGGACAGAATGGTTAGATTGAAGAGATCGATGTGGGGCGCTCTGGTATTCTTGCTGGCGGTCGCGATGCTTGGGGCGCTTTTTGGCTGTGGTAAGTCCGAGAAACCGCAAGCTGCCAAGCCGGGACAAAAGTCGCAGCAAAAGGCTCTTGTTCAAGCCAGCAAGGCCAAGCCGGTCAATGAGAGCGATGTGTTGGCGAGGATCGGCGACGTTACGATAACCAATGCGGACCTTGATCAGGAGATCGCAAGCATTCCTGTTTACATGCAGACGAAGTTCAAAACGAAGAGCGGCAAGATCGAGTTGCTCAACAAGATGGTGGAGAACGAGCTGCTGGCGAAGGCTGCTGTTGACGCGGGCCTGGACAAGGACCCTGATATAATGCGCAAGATCGCGAATGCCCGCAAGAAAATCCTTCAAAACGAGTATTATCGCACACACCTGAAGGAAAAAGTTGGCGTTCCGGAGGAGAAGATTAAACAGTATTACGAGGCCCATAAGGACAAGTATAAGACCAGGGCCAGAGCTCGTGTGCGGATGATCGTTTTCTCCGACAAGAAAGCTGCTGACAAGACCCTGGCGGAGCTCAGGAAGGAACCCAAGAAGTTTGAGCAGCTTGCCAGAGAGCGGTCGAAGGACGCATCGACGGCCGGCAGCGGCGGTCTGTTGGGTTGGGTTACGGAGGGTGGCTACATTCGGGGCCTCGGGAAGGACCCGGGCGTCAACCAGGCGATCTTCGCGTTGTCCGAGGGGCAGATAAGTAACGTGATCCGCACCAAGAGGGGGACTTTTGTGATCGTGAAGGTCGAAAGCCTCCAGCCGGCGGCATATCGACCGCTTGATGAGGTTAGAAGGCGCATAGCGGACGATCTGTTGGTGAACGATGAGCAGATCAAGAAATACTATGACGAGCACAAGGATGAGTTCATCAGCAAGGAACGCGTTAAGGCTAGGATTCTGGTTCTTGAGAATGAGAAACGTGCCAAGCAGGCAAGGCAAAAGCTGTTGAAGGGTCTCACGGTTGATAAGTTTTCGGCGTTCGCCAAGAAGAACTCGATCGACAAGACCAACGCTAGGAATGGTGGCTACTTGGGTTATATAACCCGAGGAAGATATATCCCGGGCATCGGGCGCGACCCGGCGATTGAGAAGATCATCTTCTCGCTCAAAGAGAACGGGCTCAGCAAGCCGGTGAAGACCAAGCGGGGCTGGAGCCTCTTCTATGTTGAGAAGAAGGAGCCATCGAAGTTGAAGCCGCTTGAGCGTGTTAGGATGCTGATTATGAACAAGTTGCGCCGTAAGATGCGGGAAGAAGCGCAGAACAAGGCAATGGATGCGCTGAAGCGCAAATATGGCTGCCAGGTCTTTGAGGACAGGGTTACAGGAACAGAGTCGTCTCAGCCCTCCTCATCTAGAGATATTCGCAACATTTTCAGGCCGAGATAGGACCAAGTCCAACAGAAAGGCCGATGGACAGGACCGCGAGTAGCAAAGAGGGTTACGTATCGAGAAAATCGACCGGGCAGGCTTCAGAGCAGATTGATTCTGACCTGGAGCGGAGATTTAACCTTGCGGTTCTGGTGTTAATTGTGATAATGCTGCTTTGCGTCATAATCATCCCTGGAAGCTGGTTTAATACTGCGTCAATGTGGTGCAAAGAGCACTTGCCGGGATTTTGACGAGACAGGAAATGGTTGCCGGCGTAGCTCAGAGGTAGAGCAGCTGATTCGTAATCAGCAGGTCGTAGGTTCAAATCCTATCGCCGGCTTGAGGTCTTAATCTGAGCATGCTGGCGAATTCTGACATTAGACAGGAGAAGATAGGTGCCAAAGCACAAGTCCGCGATTAAGCGGCTAAGGCAGAGCAAGGAGCGGAGAGCACGCAACCGTGTCCGTAAGAGCAAGATGAAGTCCGCCGTCAAGCGCCTGAAGGCCGCTATTGGTGAGGTACAAGACACGGACCATAAGAGGGTAGAGGGATTATATAGAAACGCCGTCTCGGCAATTGCTAAGACCTCAAGCAAAAAAACGATACATAGGAATACTGCCGCGAGGAAGATCTCCCGTCTCACCAAGGCCGTCAAGAAAGCCATTGGGGCAGATGTGCTCCCTGGCGGGCAACCTGAAGCCAAGCCGGCGTCAGTGTTTGAAACGGAATCTGTTCCCGAGGCTGTGGTGGAGAAACCAGAGGCTGCGGAAGCCCTCGGGGAGCCGACCACGCGAGGCCCAGGACAGTCGGCGGAGTCTGACGTTCCACCGGCCTCTCAGGATGAGTCTGAAACGATTCCAGAAGAGCACGCGGCCGGTGAGGCTGCGCCTGAAAAGCAGGAAACGGCTCCCGAAACAGCAGCGGAGCCAAACGCCAGCGAATCAGAAAAGCCGGCGGGCGAGTAGCCTGTAGAACCTGGCGAGTAAGCGCCGTGCTGCCCACCGCGCACTGAAAATTGCGGAGAACAATCGGCCCAGACGATAGGGGTCAAAGGGACACGCGGATGTCCTTGCGTGATCCCGTAGCGCTTTCACGGCGCAGCGCCTACCATGATTACGACGCTCGACAGAAGCCCAAACGAGAGCCCCGGCAGTCGCTGGCGGACGTGGAAGCTGAAGTGGCACTCTGATCCTACTCCATGCAATCCCGACCAGTAATCAGGGGAGCGCCGTGCGCTCTGGGCATGTGTCGCCGGAACGGCTAATGACGCAATCACCTCTCGGCAGATCGGGGCTCAAGTCTGGGAAAACACTGTTGGAGTTTCCCCAAAACGGGCTGCGGATTCGTTGGGTTGTTGGCTCCGGGGCGGTGTTTTGGGTGAAACAAGAGTGGAATTTGGATTGAGGTGATGCTGGGTTTCAGTTCCCCCGAAGGGGGACTACAATAGTAGCCGTAGGTGCAACCTACGGAATTCGTTCACATTGGTATCCTTCACGACCCTGAAGGGGTCGAACAGCCCCTCCATAGGGCTATGTTCAGCCCTTTCAGGGCTGTTTTCCTTTT
>Ga0164318_10004933_pt1 | contig 12891 bp, 9 predicted proteins | sample GuaBasSedimGuay9_FD_113734 | JGI IMG/M metagenome (GOLD analysis project Ga0164318, IMG submission 113734) | Subseafloor sediment microbial communities from Guaymas Basin, Gulf of California, Mexico - Guay9, Core 4571-4, 0-3 cm | ecosystem: Environmental > Aquatic > Marine > Hydrothermal vents >... | reverse complement strand
GACCGGCCTTCAGATGCTTCTCTGTTTCGGCGGCATGGCGGGACTTTCCAGAAAAGAAATTTTCGACAAAGCCGATGCGCTTCTTGAACTGGTCGAGATGAGTCAGTGGCGCGACACGAAAATAAAAAAATACTCCAAAGGGATGATGCAGCGGCTGGGACTTGCCCAGGCAATGCTCAACGATCCCGATATTGTCTTTCTCGATGAACCGACCGACGGGGTCGATCCGATCGGGCGCCGCCAGATCAGAAACATACTGGTCGAACTAAAAAAGCAGGGCAAGACGATCTTTCTCAATTCGCATCTGCTGGCCGAGGTCGAATCGGTCTGCGACCGGGTGGCCATTCTGGACAGGGGTCATCTTATCAAAACCGGACCGGTGCATAACCTGATCAGCATGAAACCGTCGTACCAGGTCGAAACGGTCGAACTCAACGGCGAAATTATCGAAGAAATAAAAATCGCTTTCCCCGATGCCGTTGTGGAGGAAAACAAGATCACGGTTACGCTTGACGATGAGTACCAGATCAACGGGCTGATCGATCTACTCCGCCAGAATTATATTGATATCCTGTCGATCGTTCCGCACAGAGTCAGTCTCGAGGACAGCTTCATGCAGTTGATCAGGGGAGGCAACAATGCTGAATAAATTCAATGCCGTCTTCCTCGATTCACTGCTCGAGATTAAAAGCCGTAAAATCATATATATCTATGCGGTCATCACCGCCTTCATGATACTTTTATTCGCGCTGATCCCGGCCATGCAGATACAGGGCGAAAATCTTTTCGAAAGCGACCTGCTGGGCGCCGGATTGCTGGACACAATCCTGTCGCACTTCTTTGACGGTTTTATCGGTTTTGTGATTTTCCTCATGGTTTTCGGTTCGGCGTTTTTACTGCCGTCGTACCTGGGCAAGGGACGAATCGAACTGACTTTATCGAAACCGATCAGCCGCTGGCAAATTCTGACGATGAAATTTATTTCAATCTACCTGATCCATATGGTCATTTTACTCCTGACTGTCTTTTTGATCTGGCTGACCATATCGCTTCGCCTGGGCAGTTTCTCGTGGTCGATCTTATTCGGAACGTTTTTCTCATTTGTACATTTTCTATTTATTTATGCCTTCGTTTTTGCCATCGGGGCGCTGACCCGTTCGGGTGCACTGGCCATCATGGGATATTTCGCTGTCCGATTCGCCGCCAACCTGCTTGAATCACGCGAGATAGCGTATCAATTTCTGGGCGATACTGTCTGGACATCGATACTCGACTGGATGTACTATCTATTCCCGAAATACGGCGAAGTCGGCAATAATTTTCTTTCGCTTATGCGGGGTGACGGTTTCGTCAATTTCTTCTCGATCTACACCACCTTCATCTTCAGCGCGGTGCTTTACGGTCTGACATTATATATATTCAGCCGCCGCGATTATTGAGATTATTTTTCAAAACCTGACGAAGTCTTTTTCTTTGTGGTGATCATTGATTAATATTTTTGCAGAAACAGGGTAGTACGCTGTCCATTGTAAATGCAATGTGTTTGCCGTAACGCGGACAGGGCAATGCCCTGTCCCTATAACCAATTCCATCATTGCCGGGCGGGGTTTACCCCCACCCGTGTTTGTATTATTGTCATTCCCGCGTCAGGCGGGAATCCATAAAAAATGGGTTTATTTTCTCACTTTTTAATACTTTTTCGCATAATTCCATGCCCGCCATAAGGATACACGGCCGTTCCAACATCAAGTCAATCAATGGCTTACGAGAGCGGCACCCCTTTCTCCATAACACACAGCTATACAGCGACTTACGATCATCATGTAAACCCGCCATATTTTTCGCCATAATTGTCATAAACAAATAACCTCCGGGCATAATACGCCTCTATATTAGCGCCCGTATTCCAGATCATCACCGATGTTATAGCGAAATTGTACAGGGGGATGATAATTGAATTAATTGCAGGTCGGGAGTCTTACACTCCTGACATTTCATGCGATGCATGAAAAATATTTTGTAGACAATTGTTATTATCGTTATTGATTGATGAGTTGCAGATATGAAGTTTGTTGCCCTAACAAGCCATCCCACAGCCCCTCCAAAAACTCGGGATCTTCGACAAGCTGTGGGGCACCCCGGCTTGGGGTAAGTTGATAAAGGTGGTGTCCAAAACCGTTGATTCCTTGCTGACTCCAACGCACAAGTCAATATGGAAAATATTATCAGTGGTGTCCAAAACCGTTGATTCCTTGCTGACTCCAACGGGTATTAGTCAGGGGAAAAATGAACTCCTGGTGTCCAAAACCGTTGATTCCTTGCTGACTCCAACAACGAAGCCATAAAGCAGATAAATCAAAGGGGTGTCCAAAACCGTTGATTCCTTGCTGACTCCAACTTGATTACACACAACAATATGTCCGGCTTAGGTGTCCAAAACCGTTGATTCCTTGCTGACTCCAACTTCCGGACACTCTTATATACGGGAATGAGAGGTGTCCAAAACCGTTGATTCCTTGCTGACTCCAACTAAGAAGTGGTATCGGAATGGTAAGCTCCAGGTGTCCAAAACCGTTGATTCCTTGCTGACTCCAACAAAAAAGTCATAGGCTCGTTGTTTGCTGTCGGTGTCCAAAACCGTTGATTCCTTGCTGACTCCAACCCGACACAACCGGGGCAAACATATTGGATAGGTGTCCAAAACCGTTGATTCCTTGCTGACTCCAACTAAACTACATGAAGAAACTGATAAATTTTAGGTGTCCAAAACCGTTGATTCCTTGCTGACTCCAACGCATTGTCTCTAAGCCCATGGCTGCTTTTCTATTATCTCACCAAAGTCAAAAAAAAATGCTTCAGTCCCCCTGCCAATACAGTGAATTCTACGGTTTTCTGTCTCCGGTACCGGGATCCGCTTGTTGGTACAATTTGTATCCGCGAAGCTTTTGGCCGGCCAACGACTGACGCCGGTGGACTCACGACAAGACAGTGATATATATTTAAAAAATATGGTTCATAGTGTCAAGTTTTTTCTAATTATGACAATGGTAATCCTATATTACCCCAAAAGACACCCCCTAATACACGAGCGGCATTTTCGTCCGGATCACCCTCAAAGGCACAATCATTATATTCACAAATAAAGCATGCTCCGCGTTTATCTGTTTTATTTTTTTGAAGCCTTTTTTTGTCATTTTGTTGTCGTCCGCACGCTCCGCAAAATTGTGATGAAAACATATAAGGCACAGTAACAACTCGCATACCACTTTCAACTGCCTTTTCAATGACTTTATGCCGTATTAAGCCAAAAGGGAAAAATGCCAAACGACGCTTTTTATCAATATCAAACTCATTGAACATCATGGGGCGAAAATCACGCAAACTTTCAAACACAATAAGGTCGGCCCTCAATTTTTTTGCACTCTTTATGATTTGGGACGCGTTTATCCTTACCCAATCACGATGCATCCAACCTATATGAAGGCTAAGTCGACGCATGTCTTGCTCGGTTGGAGTGGGATTGCCACTCGCTTCACGTTTTTTTATAATTTGTTTATTTTGCTCAGCCAATTTGTCCAGGTGAACCTTGATGTGATATTGATTAAGTCCCTTCTCTTTAAAAAGTAATTGCTTTTGCTTGTCTATACCCTTGTTGTTTCTTCTTTTCTTAATTTCATAGTTGGATTTATATACACGATCGTATTTTACTATTTGTAAACGTGAACTTTCTTGAAATTGCCGTCCAACAAAAAAAGCAGTAGCGCAACTGGACGTTCCCAAATCTACCGCCAAAACCCTCAATTCCTTATCAAAAATACCAATAAAACCATCCCTTAAGCGAAGACGCACTTTTTCCAGTAATGCCTGGTCTTTCTCCTGTATCAGCCTACTCCGTGAACGCAGTTCGTCAAGTTCATCCTGCTTTATATTGATGCGCGATGGCCTGTGTGGCATTTTAAATCGAAAACCCACCCGGGCGCGCGTGCCTATAAAATGTACAAGAACGCTTGTAATTTCCGTGTCAATCGGCTGTACATCATAATCAACTGGCCATGGCTTAAAACCAAATGAAAGAAATTGTCCTTCCGCCATATCATCAAGCCGAAGCTTTATAATTGAATTGTCATAATCAGCTTCAAAATAGTCTCTCCCAAAAATTTTTGACACTGTTCTTTGCCGGGTTGACGGATAAGCAAAGACCGGCTTTCTTGGCTCTCTAAGAAAGTACTTACGCCATTCTCTATAAGTTTCTTCCAAACTAAGATACTTGTCCGGCAAGTCTTTTAGAAGTACATAATACTTTCTACATGATTGGGTGTGCACATTATATATACATTCAGTGTCCAGTCTTAAGCAATGGGGCAATTGTCCGTCAAATTTATTTATTAAGGAAATTTCGTTTAAACCCAAATATTCAAGATAATTATCCCAAGCTTGCGGAAACCAGCTCCGGGCCTGTGGAATTTTATCCAATAATACCTTAATTGCTTCCCGCTTAGTTAAATCTCTTCGCTTCTTGCGTATGTTAATGTACATCATTGCGTTCGCAGCAAAATATTTTTTATGTGCAGAATGCTTCTTTAAGAAATCTTGATACCTTTTACATTTTTCTGAGTGATTATTATATTCGCCTCCCACTTTAATTCTTACTCCGGCATAATTACAATTGTCCCTATTCTTCTTTAGGTGTGACCATCTGCAAATATTTGGATTTTTTTTAGAAATTTCCAATTCGTCAAATACCTTATTAAAAGTATTTCTTATTTCCTCAGTTAATTTCGGGTGGTCATTCTCCCATACCTTTTTTTTCTCCAGGAATTCTTTTATATTCATTTCCCAATTCTTGTATGTACGAATAAAACGAGTATTTATCCATTCAACCGCAGATCGCAGCAGTACCATTTTATGTTGGAATTCATAATTTTTAATTCTTTGAAGCATACGTTTCGCAGCAATTGTACGAGGGACAGATTGTATTGATTCCAGTGACATCAGTAATTGTCTTTCTAACTCAAAATTTGCTACATCGGTCACTTGCCTCCAACCAACCGCCATCTCAAAGACTACAAGACGTACGCTGTCAATATTTGTTTCCTCCTGATTAACAACAAAATTATGCGGCTCTAGAATAAAATCCCAAAATGGCTCAGTATTTGGGATGTTGTGTTTGCCATTTGGACGAATAGACATAAGCCATTGGCATATTTCCGAAACATCTGTGTTGAATTGCTCAAAATTCCTGCGTAGTGTAATTACTTTTGCCTTAAATGATTTTCGCTCCTCGCCAGGTAATCGACGCATACCACGAGTAATAGTCCGTTCTTCACGGTATCTTGTTCTATTCATTTTATCTTACCATCACGCTATATTGAATAACACCGGCAATGATATAGTAATATATTAATGAATCCATTATCACGCAATCACAAAATTTTGCTATCCGTCTTTTTTATTATTTTAAATGCCGATAAGACGGCCGCATGATACATGGTAAGATTTGTCTTGTTTGGAAAGAGGAATATTTGTGTCAAAAGAGGCGGGATCGCCGCGTCGCTCGAAGACTCGCTCCTCGCAACAGCCTTTTTATTACATCGTCCACAAAATCGTTACAGATTCGGTGATGATTTAGGTGTGGGGGCAATTATAAGGGGAGGAATATGGGAATTAATAGAAGTGTCAGGTCTCATTTCCGCCATAAGGCAGAAAAAGGACCTGACACGACAATAATGCGACATTATGGGGGCGTATTGATATACGCCCCGGTGTCGGGTGCGGCGACCCGACACCACATTGATATATAAGCAGGTATTCAGAGATGAAACACCATAAATACAGTACTATAAAACCGGTGATGATTTTGATAGCGCGGAAAAATGTGATATTCAAACATGCGCATACGACAAAACAAAACCGAATATTTGTAATTCAGTGAGAGCATTCATAGTACAGCGAAAAAAATCGTCATTTTCGGCAAATTCGGCCGAAAATCGTTACTGTTTCTATAGAAAAATTGCCGCGGACAGGGAGGTGTCAGGTCCCATTTCCACCGGAGGAGAAAGAAGGACCTGACACGACATTAAAATGAATAACTGTTCTATGAATGTAATAAAAAAGCGCCCGTCCGGAAAAGACGGGCGCCCGCGTTGAGACCTTCCTCAAGCAAATGAGGCAAATGATTTTATCTTATAACTCGTCCATCGACCCGGGCGATACTGACATCGCCGGAGCTGTCGTCGATGATCTCAACATCCTGTTTGACATAGCGGATACGGATATCGCCGGAGCCATCGCCGACCAGTACACTGCCGCCGATCCTTCTCACCGAGATATCCCCGGAACCGTCATCTATCTCGACATCGCCGGTGACTTCCTTGATATGTATCTCACCGGAACCGTCATCGATAACCAGGTTACCATCCAGGTTGACAATATATATTTCACCGGAACCGTCGTCGATATCGGTATGGCCCTTGATAAGCTCCAATTCCAGATCACCGGAACCGTCATCGATGGTGACCTCGCCATTGATATTCTCGATGCGGGTATCGCCCGAGCCGTCATCGATAGTAAGGTCCATATCGACGGGGATACGGACATTAAGGTTGACCATCGATGATTTACGGCCGAAGAGTGTGAACGATGACAGCGATTTATCGAAATGACTTCGGAGGACGGCATGTCCCCTTTTTTCTCTGATATCCAGCCGCAGATGTTTATCGATAAAGTCTTGAGCCTTTTTTCTGTTCATCCCCTCGATGACGATTTCGGCCTCGACCTCGATATTCTCGAGTCCCTCGACTCCTTCGACCATCAAATACCCGGCGCCGCAGTCGATTTCCAGTTCGGTTATATCGGCGGCGCTGAGGCTGAGATCTTTTGTTTTGACATAATCGGCAAAAGCCGGAGCAAAGAGGATAATATTGATTATAAGTGATAGCAGGAATTTTCTCATGACGGCTCCTTTGCTATTTTTTATGATTTATAAATTAGACGCGGATTTTTTGCGAAGGTTGCAGATATCACCCTTTTTTTCTGCTGACTGTCTCGGTGATGTTGCGGTAAGCGATAATCGCTCCTATCAGGCAGAGAATCCCGGCGGCGTAGAACGGAAGCTGGAAAAATATCACGGCCAGGATACCCGCAACAAGCGGTCCGACCGCCATCCCGAAACCGAATCCCATGGTAATCATGCTCATCTGCCGCCCCTCTCCCCCGCTTTTGCCCATATCGCCGACCAGCGCGAAAGCGGGGGCGGCGATGGCTCCCGAGGCCAGCCCCTGGATGACACGCAAAGCGATCAACTGGGAGAGGGTGGTAACCTCACCCATGAGCGCCGACACCGGCGCCATGAGTATCAATCCGCCGATAATCAGCGGTTTACGGCCGATTCGGTCGGAGAGACGGCCGATCGGTATCTGGAGGATGATGCGTCCGGCCATCATGGAGCTTATAGCGATACTGAATCCGAGAGCGTCGATACCAAGTTTGGCATTGAATTCATTTTCAAGCGTGGTCACCATCGAGAATGAAAAAGCCATGATAAACGTTGCGACCATGGCGCTCAGGATACCGGGATTGATTAGATTTCGGTCGAATATTTTGAACTGTTTCGTCTCGGAATTGTTGTTTTCGACCGGCACTTCACGCACCCACATTTGCACCAGGATCACTGCCAGAAATATAAAAGCCGTACCGGTATAAAAGACGGCATTGAAACCGAATTTGACATGAATCAGACCGCCGATCACCGGTCCGGCGGTAAACCCGATCATGCGGAGCATGGAATAGATGCCCATCGAGCCGCCGCGGGTTTCCTTTTTGGTCACCGCCGCCATGAGGGCCATCGAGGCCGGAATGGTGACGGCAATACCGACTCCCTGCAATCCGCGAAGGGCAACCAGGTGCAGGTAGCGGTCGGCCAGTGAGAAGCCGAAAGTACCGAGCCCCATGATAAGCATGCCGGTCTGGATCAGGATTTTACGGCGCCCGAGGCGGTCGGAAAGAGCGCCCATGAAGGGCTGGAGAGTGGAATTTATCAGGCCGTAGAGGGATATCAGCACCCCGACCATTATCGGCACCGCCCAGTCAACCGCCAGCGAGGGCAATTCGGCGACATAGATGGGTATGATGATGAACAGGATGCTGTTGCCGATGGCCTCGGCCATTCGGGCGATGGAGAGCGCGACAACATGACGGTTGCCGCCGATGGAGGAAAAGAAATGCGTGTTCATATTGTAAAGTAATTTAGCGAATGATTTAAAAAAATCAAGGGGGGAGATTTTTGTAGAGATTTAACAAAAATGTCAGGTGCTTTTTCGCTTCCCTCTCTTATGGGTTCAGAGTTTTCGACAGAACCCTCCGCCCTTTGGGCTCCGGGCAGGGTCCTGACCCAACTGACAGGACATCGAATTTAATATTTCATTTGTTTAGATTCTGTATCATGTCGGTGATTTTGGACAGGTGGTGGTCGTCGTGCTCGGCGATGAATTCGGCCAGGTCAATCAGGCGCATCTGGATATCGAGCCGCCGGTGATAGGCCGACCGGGCGACCTGTTCGATAGTCATCTCATCGAAACGAGTCACAAGTATTTCACGCTCGGTGCGGAATTTTTCGAGAAGTGATTTGACCTCGGCTTCATTATGGTTGACTTTGGCTGTGACGGTGTTGGTGATATTGGCCGGACGGAATTCCTCGAGACCGGCATGGAAATCGTCAATACGCCCGTGCCAGAGCGCTTCGACATCGCCGAGATGCCCGACCGTTTCCAGAATCGACCAGGCATCGCCATCTTTGTGTTTGAGGATATCCTCAGACAATGAGGCAGTTTTATCCTCGAGTCGAGCCGGAGTGCCGCGGAGACGTTCGATCACCAGCGGAAACATCTCCGGTGAAAGGTCGAATTTAAATTTGCGCTTGACCCAGATAATATTGTTTTGCATCTCCCCCTCCGATTTTGATTAGTGGTGTCGGGTATATTAGCCCGACACCACAAGAATAATCTATCCAAGTGAGCCGATTTCTTTTTCGACTTCTTCGAGGATTTCACACGATTTGACCAGTTCTTTCATCCTGGTGTGATCCGGGTAGAGCGGCCGGTCGATCTCGAGAAAATCGACATATTTGCGGACAACCTCTTTGGCTTTGGCGGTCCCTTTGCCGAAATTATAATCCCTGAAATCGAGCGCCTGTGCCGCCGCCATCAGTTCGATGCCGAGAACACCGTAGGCGTTATCGAGTATCTGGAAATTCTTAATGGCGGTATTCATGCCCATGGAAACAAAATCTTCCTGATCGGCCGCGGCCGGGATCGACTGAATTGAGGCCGGGGTTGAGAGGATACGCTGTTCGACGATTTGCATGTCGGCGGTGTACTGGGAAAGCATCAGTCCGGAAAACATCCCGGCGCCTTTGGTCAGAAACGGCGGCAAACCGACGCTTAAAGCAGGATTATTGAGACGATTCATGCGCCGTTCGGACATCACCGAGACCATGGTGATGCAATATCCGGCCATGTCCATCGGAACGGATACCGGTGTTCCCTGGAAATTGGCCCCTGAGAGCTGAAGATTTTCATCGGGGAAGAAAATCGGGTTGTCGCCGACACCGTTGAGTTCGATTTCGACCTGCGAGCGGGCGTAAGCGAGGGCATCATGGGCGGCGCCGATCACCTGCGGTGTCGAGCGCATCGAGTAAGCATCCTGCACCTTGCATTTGACCTTACCCTCGGCAAGGTCACCACCGGCCACCATACTGCAAATAGCCCTGGCGGAGCGGATAGCACCTTTGAAGCCGCGGACTTTATGCAGTTTCGGCGTGTACGGTTTCATATTGGCTTTGAGCGCCTCGAGCGACATGGCGGCCGCTATTTCGGCCTGCTTGAGCCAGCGATCGGCATCGTACAGAAAAATTGCACTCATAGCGGTCAGGACATTTGAGCCGTTGATGGTAGCGAGCCCGTCGCGAGCCTTGAGCCCGGGAATCGGTATTCCGGCGCGATCCATAGCTTCTTTGCCCTCGAGCAGTTCGCCCTTGTAATAGGCTTTGCCCTCGCCGAGCATCAGAAGCGCGATCTGAGACATCGGGGCCAGATCACCACAGGCCCCGACAGAGCCTTTCTGGCAGACAAAGGGTGTGACGCCTTTGTTGAGCATATCCACCAGGGTTTGAGTTATTTCGAGGCGGTTGCCGGAATTGCCATGGGCGTGGACATTGATCCGCGCGGCCATGGCGCCTCTGACGTATTCTATCGGAGCCGGATCGCCGATTCCGGCGGAATGATTATATATCAGGTATTTCTGAAAATCTTTGACCTGCTCGTCAGAAAGAACAACCTCGGAAAATTCGCCAATCCCGGTATTGACGCCGTACATGATTTCTTTGGCCTCGATTTTTTTCTCGAGCATGGCGCGGCATTTGTTGATCCGCTCGGCCGCGGCGGGATCGAGTTCGACTTTTTCATTATACCGGGCGATGGCGACCAGTTTTTCGATGGTCAGCCCGGAACCGTTTAATTTTACAGTCATATATACCTCTCGAATTTATATCTGATATGATTTATGTTTTGCGAATATTTTTGATATGAGCTGGGGGCTATTCATCCTGGAGCCCGGACGAGCTTTTCGGCTGATAGCGGGGAATATGCGAAACCGGGTATTGAGCCGGTTTTGACTTAAAATTTCCATATCTCAAATAAGTGGTCATAACATAAAATAATATATTACACCGGATCCAAAAGTCAATCGTTTTGCATTTTATAAACGGGATCAGGATCCTGTCATTTTAAGAATAGCTTACCGGCAGACCGTTCTTTATCCATGATCTGTATGTCGGGCATTTTCCATTGAGGGATAATGAGTTAGGACTATCCTGACAATCCAGTATAAACCCATCAAAAAAAGGTTCTGAAACGCGTATAATATGTTAATCCTATAACCGGGTCTTCATACCCGATTCACAGTTTAATTATCAGAGATTTATCAATAAATCATCAGGATTGAATTATTACAACATACCGGACAACTCCCGAATTCACGGGTAAGACGCTCTCTTCCTGCGTTTCCGGGGAAATGATGAATTAATCAAGCATGGGGGAATTTTACATGAGACGTGCACTGACAGCAGTTATTGCCGCGGCAATAATATTTGGCTGCGCGATCGGTACTCTTGGCGAGGATGAACCTTACGAGGAAGGCTCGGTCTGGGAATTGTCTATGGTCAAATCGGAAGCCAATATGTCCGATCATTACCTGAAAGATCTGGCCAGCTTATGGAACAAGATCATGGCCGAGGCAAAGAATCAAGGTATGGTTTTGTCTTACAAGGTCCTTGTCGGCGAAGCGGCCAATCCGGATGACTGGGATATTTTGTTGATGATTGAATTTGAAAACTACGCCGTATTGGACAACATTGATGACAAATTCGACGCCATCATGGAAAAAGTGGCAGGCACCGAGGAGGAGCTGACCAAAGCTAATATCGAGCGGGCCAAAATACGCGAGATATACGGCGGCAAGCTGATGCAGGAGATCATATTCAAATAGGAATATTGATTGAAATCGCCGGTCAAAATGGCCAGGTCGAAATACCTGGCCATTTGTACTGATGCTACAATGATATGTTAAATTATACTTGTCCGCGTACATCTGAAATTTCAAGAATCAATTGGCTTTAAGATTCTTTCTTTATCTACTTGATGGGAACAATTACCATTACCTATTGTTTATAAGGTTCGATCCATGAGGGAAATGGGACTTTTATTTTATATATAAATTGCATTATGAATATGAAAATATATTTTAATCTGCAAAATTCAAAAAACAGCATTTACGTTTAATCAATATTTAAATGGGAGATGCAAATGGAACAGGCAATGGAGTGGTTGTATGCTTTTGGGGCCGAGTATGGTCTCAAGATCATCGGCGCCTTACTGATATTCATCATCGGTAAGATGGTAATCGGTATTATCACCGGCGCTTTGAAACGCGCCTTCAAAAGAAAATCGACGGATGAAACTTTATCGAAATTTGTCATCAGCCTGACAAGAATCTTCCTGCTGGTGGTTGTCATACTGGCCTCGCTGAGCACTCTCGGGGTTGAGACGACGTCGTTTGTGGCCATCATCGGTGCCGCCGGTCTGGCAATCGGCTTTGCATTGCAGGGTTCGCTGTCTAATTTTGCGGCGGGGATCATGCTGATCATATTCCGCCCTTTTGAGGCCGGTCATTTTGTCGAGGCGGGCGGCGCGACCGGGACGGTCGAGGCGATCAAGATTTTCAACACGGTTATGAAAACTCCAGACAACAAGACAATCATAATTCCCAACAGTGCTGTCACCGGCGGCAATATCACCAACTATTCGGCCAAGGATACACGCCGAATCGATATGGTATTCGGTATCGGTTACGACGACGATATCAAGAAGGCCAAAGAGATCATGGAGGGTATAATCAGGGCCGATTCGCGCATTCTCAAGGATCCGGCCCCGGTGGTCCGGGTGCTGGAGCTGGGTGACAGTTCGGTCAATTTTGCGGTGCGCCCGTGGGTAAAAACAGCCGATTACTGGGATGTTTATTTTGACCTGATGGAAGGGATCAAGTTTGCCTTTGATGAGAAGGGTATTTCGATTCCTTATCCGCAGACCGATGTTCATTTGCATCAGGTTCAGGCGAGTTAAAAGAATATAATCAGAACTTGACGGCGGATTGTAACGGCCCGCCGTTTTTTTATTAGGATTATTTCAAAATAAATCCAGTTGCTCGTTCTCGTCCAAAATCTTCTTCAGAACATACCAGATATTGCGAGCATCGTCGATGCCGCGGTGATGGGTCCCCTCGAATTCCAGACCGCTTTTCTTTACCGCCCGGCTGAGGCCGTATTTTTTATTGCGGTGT
>Ga0164318_10004932_pt1 | contig 12891 bp, 13 predicted proteins | sample GuaBasSedimGuay9_FD_113734 | JGI IMG/M metagenome (GOLD analysis project Ga0164318, IMG submission 113734) | Subseafloor sediment microbial communities from Guaymas Basin, Gulf of California, Mexico - Guay9, Core 4571-4, 0-3 cm | ecosystem: Environmental > Aquatic > Marine > Hydrothermal vents... | reverse complement strand
GTGATTGAGAAACTGGGTGGCGTCGGTCTGGTCGACGCTGAGACCGGCGAGCGCGTCCAGCTGGGTTCCAACGTGGTCGAGGCTTACTACAAGATGTTTGGTCTGCTGAACCAGACAATCTTGGAGGAGGGTGAGGTCGGTATTGAGAGCGCCTACTTCGATCCGGTCTCGATAGAGTCAGGACAGTACTCGCGTCTGACTCTCATGCTCCGCAACAACGACAATATGACACATCATCTATACGTTGACATCACAACCGCAGCCGGAAACTTCTCGGTATTGTGGCATGGCACAGAGATCACCCCAACGTCAAGTGCAGGAAACACGACGTTCTCATTGGATGTCGGAGAGGTGGGCCCCGGAGACGTCTATGGCACCGCTCCTCTTGTGACGGCGTACCTGCCTCAGGGCGTGGTTCTCTCCACGTATATCGTTGTGATCACACTGCGCACGGAGTCGGGAGTGGTGGCTCAAGAGACCCTTCTGTTGACAGTCACATGAGTCACAGTCTCACATGCTGTTCCGATACCACTCAATGGTCCTTCTCAGCCCCTGCTCAAAGTCCACCTGAGGCGTCACGCCAAGCAGTTCCCGTGCCTTGTCGAGAGAGCCGCTGCTCTTACGGATGTCCCCCGGTCGGGGCGGCCCGTGTGTGATGGTGGAGTTGGTCTGTGCCACCATCCTCAAGACGGCGTTGGCGATATCAAGCACGGTCATCTCATGTGCTCCGCAGACGTTGATGACCTCACCACTGATTCCCGGCGCAGTTGCAGCCTGAACCGTCAGCGCGACAACATCGTCCACATAGATGAGACTCCGCGTCTGAAGGCCATCTCCGTCGACGATGAGGCGATCTCCTCTGAGCGCCCTGTTGATGAAGACAGACACCACGCCGCTGTACTCTGAGTACGCCTGACGCGGTCCGTACACGTTGAAATATCTCAGAATCACCGTTTCCATGCCGTACGTGTTCCGAAAAGAGTGCATGTACTGCTCAGCCGCAATCTTCGATGCGCCGTATGGACTGAGAGCCTGTATCGGGGCATCCTCAGTGATGGGCGAGATCTCTGGCTGTCCGTAGACAGCAGCACTCGAGCTGAAGACAACACGTTGTACACCAAGTTCGCGAGCGGCTCTAAGGATGTTGACGGTTCCTGTCACGTTGGTCTCGTTGACTGCGAGGGGATCCTCGACGCTCAGTTTCACCGAAGAGATAGCCGCCAGATGATAGACGATATCAAGTTTGGGGAGCCGTGAGACCAAGTCATGGTCACAGATGTCGGCTTGCAGGAATGTGAACTCCTCGTGGGCCATAGCCCCTCTCAGGTTCTCCTCTCTCCCCGTGCGAAGGTTGTCCACTCCGACCACGCTATGTCCCTGAGCCAACAGGTGGTCAACGAGGTGGCTGCCTATGAACCCTGCCGCGCCTGTCACAAGTATTGTCTTGGTCATCGGCTCTTCCTCTGGGGTGACCCCGCGACGCCTCTGTATTAACTGTTCTTTTGTGGTGTCCGGTTGTGCAGCAACTGCCATGCCGTTATCTTTATAGTGTATGTCCTGCGCGACCCGACGCGTTCATATAGTGAATTGCACTGGCGGGAGTCACAGATGATATCACAGCCCATGGAGTTCATCCAGCTGATTATTCTGATCCTGACAGTGGTCTTCCTGATTGTTGCAATCGAGTATCGCCGGCTCACTTTTGCAGTGATCTCGTTTGCAGTGGCGAACGGCTTTCTCAGCCTTGCCTTTTTTGCTCTGGGGGCTCCTTACGTCGCGGTCTTCAACTTCAGCGTCTTCTCCGGCGCCGTTGCTATTCTGTTGTTGGCCACGATGAGTCTGGAGTCGCCGGAGAACGAGCAGCCTGGAAGTTCCACTGGCGAGCAGAACGAAGAGGTGACCGCGTGATGAAGTACAAGATACCAGCAGCGATTCTCGCGTTGATAGTGCTCGTACTCATTGTGGGTCAGCTGACAGACTTCACCGCTTTTGCGGTGGGAGCACCCTCAGGACCTCTCCTGTCCCCCGAGCTCTGGGAACAGATAGGTCAGGCCGTTGGAACCACACTGTGGTCCTATCGGGTCATCGACGTCTTCGTTCAGGTGACTCTACTCTTGGCGGCGGTGGTTGGGGCCTCGGCCATGTTCAGGTCGATGACAAAGGAGGAGTGATGAGATGCTTGACATGCTTGACATCTATCTCTTGTTCGCACTGATTCTGTATCTGCTCGGCATCTACACACTTGCGAGCGCCCGTAACATGATCAAACTCGTCATTGGCATAGAGGTCCTTGTAGCTGCAGCCAACCTGAACTTCCTGGCGCTTGCGGCATTCACCAGTGGGCCCTCCGTGCTCGGTCCAGTAGACCCGCTGGTGCAGGACTTTGTGATACTGTCGATCTGTGTGGGTGGCGCCATTGCTGCAATCGCCATGAGCCTGATTGCCAATGCGTACCGCCACTACGGGACACTGGACATCCGTGAACTCAGGAGGCTGAAGGGATGATTGTACCTGTTGAACTCGCAGCGTGGCTCGTCTTTGCTGTCCCGCTTGCCGGTGCGGTGTTGACACCGGTCTTCGCAAGAATTCATGGGACACTACGAGATGTCATGGCCGTCCTCGTGGGGTTCGCCACCGCTTTTCTCGCCCTCGACATGGTGGCCAGCATGATACTGAGTCCGGGTTCGAACGACTACGTCCTTCTCACGTGGGTTGTTGCCGGACCGTACAAGATTGACTTTGGCGTGCTTGTTGACCCGCTCAGTGTTCTCCTGACTGCAATAGCGGGAGGGATCGGCTCCCTCATCATCCTGTTCAGTGTTGGCTACATGACCGGTCACGATGAACAGGGCAATCTCGTCAAGGACCCGAGCCTGACTCGCTACTACTTCTTCATGCAGCTGTTCGTTGGCGGGATGGTCCTTCTTGTCATGGCTGACAACCTCCTGATGACATTCATCGGCTGGGAGATTGTCGGGACGTGTTCCTACGCCCTCATCGGTTTCTGGCACAATGCCAAGACTCCGAGTCCTGTGCCTGAGTACAAGACCGAGGGCGAGTACAACGCAGTCTGTGGTATGAAGGCGTTCATGGTGACGCGTGTCGGCGATATCGGCCTTCTCGCGGGAATTCTCCTCCTGTTCTCAATCACTGGCACGTTCAATTACGTTGAGCTTCAGACACTGGCTGGTGACGCCGCATGGGCTGCGAGTCTTGGGTCACTGCTCGTCAACCTGCTCCCGATTATTGCGATTCTCATCTTCGCGGGGCCGATTGGTAAGAGCGCTCAGTTTCCACTACATGTCTGGTTACCAGAGGCCATGGCTGGCCCCACCACGGTCAGCGCTCTCATCCATGCTGCTGCGATGGTCAAGGCCGGTGTGTACCTCGTTGCCCGCATTGTGCCCATCTTCATGGACATGATGGTCAACGTTGTCGGCCTAACTGCGTTCTTCCAGACTGTCGCATGGATTGGCGCATTCACTGCGTTCATGGCCGCCACGATGGCACTTGTGCAGGATGAGATCAAGAAGGTGCTTGCATACTCAACGATCTCTCAGCTCGGCTACATGTTCACAGCCCTGGGGGCGTCCGGGCTTGTTACTGAGAGCGTCGCTGCGTACAGTGCGGGCACGTTTCATCTCTTGGCCCATGCAATCTTCAAGGCACTCCTGTTTCTCGCAGCAGGTGCGGTTCTACATACTGTGGAGAGCAAGTCGATGCGGGACATGGGTGGCCTATGGAAGGACATGAAGATCACTGCAATCACGTTCTTCATCGGAGCAATGGCTCTCGCAGGAGTGTTTCCGACCATCGGTTTCTGGTCGAAGGAGATGATCTTCGAGGCGCTGCTCCAAGGTGGACAGACTGGGCTGTTCATTCTCGCCTTCGTGACAGCGATTCTGACGGCCTTCTACACGTTCCGCATGGTCTTCATGACATTCTTTGGTGAGAAGTCTGCTCATGTCAAGGAACGCGAGGCCCATGGCCATTACGTTCACGAGGCGCCCCCGACCATGACAATTCCCCTGATCATTCTCGCGGCTCTGGCGCTGGGCGGCGGCCTCTTCGAGCTCGTGTTCTTCAAGGCGTTCTCGCCCATCGGCGAGACCCTTGTCCATCCGTTTGAGTGGTCGCACATCGAGCTCTTCACCCTCGGACCACTGACACTCCTGACTGTCGGTATCTGGGTTGTTGGCATAACTCCTGCCTACTTCATCTACTACAAGGGCAGGGGCGACTTCACGAGTCTGCGCCAGGGGCCGCTGGGACGGTTCCTTGAGAACCGTTGGTACATAAACGCACTCTACTACAAGATCTTCGTAGACGGATATCTGTGGCTCAGTAACGGCCTTCGCACCCGTGTCGAGTCCGCGCTCTTGGCGTTCAGTGAGGCCACGAGCAAGGGCATGGATGCGGTGTCGAGGGGATGGAGACGCACCATGACTGGTGTGCTCAACACAAATGTGTTGGGCATGATGTTAGGAATCATCGCGTTTCTGCTAGTGATGTTGTTCCTGTAGGAGGCTGGTGGATATGCAGGCAATCACAATACCAATCCTCTCGGACTACCCGATGATACTGACTCTCCTCGGCCTCTCTGTGGGCGGCCTGCTCACTCTGATAGTGGGCTCGCGTTCTGAGAAGGGTGCCCGGGTACTGGCCGCGCTGTCGTTGCTCGGCGGCCTCATGCTGAACGTCCTTCTCTTGCTTGAGTGTGGCGACTCTCCTGTCACACATGACTTTGTCTGGCTGGGTGACACGACCAACCCCATCATGACGCTGGGATTTCTGGGTGACGGTCTGAGCGCACCGGTGGGTGTTCTCATTGCTGGACTCGGGCTCTTCTCGGTTGTCTACTCCTTCGTCTACATGGAGAACCTGAGGCATCCCGGGCTATACTACTCACTGATGGTGTGGTTCGTTGCGGCCATGCTGGGAGTAGTCTATGCCACCAACCTCATGCAGTTCTTCGTCTTCTACGAGCTGATGCTGATTCCCGCATTCGTCCTCGTCTATGTGTACGGCGTCTCTGAGGACCCGGAGCAGAGGTCGAAGAACGCGCTTCAGTTCTGGGTGTGGACTGCGATTGGTGGGATGATCTCACTCTTCGGTGTGTTCTTCCTGTTTGGTGCAACGGGAACCATGGACATTCAGACCCTCTACACGACGTCTATGGCCACCAACGTGGCAAAGTTCGTTGGGTTGATGTTCCTACTGGGCTTTGGCATCAAGATGGGACTTGTACCGCTGCACGTGTGGGCTCCTCCTGTCTACGGTGAGGCGCCCATTCCTGTTCTTGTCCTGCTCAGCGGTGCCATGACAAAGACTGCAGCCTACGGTGTCATCAGAATCGTTATTCCCATATTCAGAGCAGTCCTTGCCGACTACTCTCTGGGACTGATGCTGATCTCTGTGGTCACGATGTTCTATGGAGCCATGTTGGCCATTGCTCAGAAGGACCTGAAGATGATGTTGGCCTATTCTAGCATCAGTCAGCTTGGCTATCTGATGTTCGGATACTCCACCATGACGGTGGTGGGTGTGAACGGCGCGGCATTCCAGATCATCAATCATGGTATCCTTGCCAGCCTCATGTTCTTCTGCGCTGGCGCCATCAAGATGCGAACCGGCACCATGGAGTTCGACCGACTTGGCGGGCTGGCACCCAAGATGCCTGCTCTTGCCACAGTGTTCGTGCTTGGTGGCCTTGCACTGGCGGGAACTCCCCCAATGTCTGCGTTCCCTGGTGAGATGATGATATTTGCTGGCGCAGCAGAGGTCGCCATGAACGGTTGGGCGTACGTTGCCCTGATGGTCGTGGGCGTGATCACCACGGGACTGACGGCTGGTTACTATCTGTGGGCCATTCGCAGGACGATGTACGGTCAGGTCCCTGACGAACTCGCGGACGTGACAGACGCTCCAATGACCGTTCTGGCCATCACGGGGGTCATGGCATTCTTCGTGGTGATCATTGGCATCTGGCCGTGGCTGCTCTGGCAGTACATACAGCCGGTTCTCTCCGGTATTCTTGGAGGAGGTTGATTGCGATGCAGTTGGACATCTTCTACATCCCCCAGTACGGCGTCGTCATGCCGGTGGTTGTTCTCGTCCTCTTCGCCCTGCTCGTGGCTGTGCTCTCTGAGCTGTCAGCCACGGTCAAGGGGCACGTTCCGCGTGGTCTGCCGGACGGACTGGCAGTCATAGGTTTCGCGTTTGCCCTCTTGTACACCTATCTCCTCGGAGTAGATGTGTGGGCCAACGGAGCCAAGACCTACGTGTGGTCATGGGCTGGAACGACATTTGGCCCTCCGGTGGGCGTGGTCATGGGCGCTGACCAGCTGTCCGTCATGCTAATGGGCCTGTTCTCATTCATGGGCCTTGTCGTGTCCATCTACTCAATCGGGTACATGAAGGAGGACACCGGTCTCCGGCACTACTATGCGCTACTGCTCATCATGGTCGGTGCAATGAACGGCGTGGTAATCTCGGGCGACCTGTTCACGCTCTTCATGTTCTACGAGACCATGGGCCTGACGAGCTTCGTTCTTGTCGCCTTCAGGCGCAACTGGGAGGGAATCGAGGCTGCAATCAAATATCTCATGATGTCTGCTGTCGGTTCCACGCTCATCCTGTACTCGGCAAGCTATCTGTACGGCCTGACTGGCACTCTCAATCTCGGCGAGATGTCGGCACTGCTGCAGGCTCACCCCGACCAGCCAATCATACCCATTCTCATTGCGCTGATGACTGCAGGCTTTGGGGTCAAGGGGGCAGTTGTGCCCTTCGCGGCGTGGCTTGCTGATGCTCATCCAGCAGCGCCCAGTGGAATCAGTGCTATGCTCTCTGGTGTGGTGATCAAGGTCGGTATCTACGGTATCATTCGGATGAACACTCTTCTGTTCCCGATACGGACCGTCTACTTCAACTGGCCATTGCTCATTGCGGTGTTCGCCGTTGTGACAATGACGGCAGGGAACTTCTGGGCATTGACGCAGACCGATTTGAAACGGATGCTCGCCTACAGCTCTATCACACAGATAGGGTTCATCCTCTTCGCATTTGGAACCGCTACCGAGTTCGGGTATCAGACGGGCTCCTTCTATATCATCAACCATGCTCTCACAAAGGGCCTGTTGTTCCTCTGTGCTGGCGCGTTCCTCCACGCAATCGGGAGCCGGAACCTTGATGACCTGCGTGGCATCGGGAAAAAGATGCCCGTGACAGGTGCCTTCTTTGCCATTGGCATTCTCTCGCTGATGGGTATGCCTCCTCTGTCCGGATTCTACGCGAAGTTTCTGATACTCGCTGCGGGTGTACAGGCTGGCCTCACTGTCAGCGGCTACTATCTCGTCTTCAGCGCACTTGCGATCTTCAACGCGGTGTTGGCACTCGGCTACTACCTGAGAATGTTGTCCACGGTGTGGTTCAAACCCCTCTCGGACAGGGCAGCGTCAGCCCACCGAACGAGCCGCTCCATGGCAATCGGCATGGGAATCTTGGCACTGACTCTCGTGGTCATAGGCATCTATCCGGCTCCCGTCTATACCATTGCTGAGGCCGCCGGGAGCGCACTGATGAACTTCTCTCAGTTCGCTGCATTGCTCAGTGGAGCTCCGTGAGAGGCGGAGTAGGTGGTGTTCCCCCTTGGGGGAAACCACTCTCCCTCTCTCTCTGTCCCTCACACTCCCCGGTGACTATCCTCCACTAGTCAGGAGAACGATTACGGCTCTCACGGCCAGCACATAGACAAGATGGATGATGATCACAACCAGCGTGCTCACAACAAAGATGACAACATTGTCACGTGGCGTTCCCTCACGGCTCATGATTCTACGGAAGAACACAATGAAGAGGAAGGCCGCACCGCCCCAGCCGAAGGGTACAATGGCTGGCATCTCCCAGAGGACTGTGACGGCGGTCGGAGGCCACACCCACCACAGAGTCTCTGGAGCGCCTGCGGCCACCTCCACTGGGATTGAGAGCATCGCAGTCGTGATTGCGGTGATGAGTGGTATGCCCCACCATCTCTCTCCCAGCGATGGTGCGAATGCCTCTACGAGTTGTTGCGAGACCATCCAGCAGGCGTAGAAAGAGGCCGACCACCCAAAGCCCATCATGACAGGTGCGCTGCCGATATAGAGCGGATGATTCGGATATGTGTACAGCGTTGGCATCAGTGACACGATGTTCTCGCGTACGATGCCGAACACGAAGCCTCCAATGAAGAATGCAGCAGTGTCCCATGGGCCTCGATATAGCCAGGAGTGGACGATACACAGGAGGCAACCAATGATGACCGCGGCCGTTATTATCTCAGCGTGCATTCGAGGCACTCCTTGTTCTAATGGTGGCCGCGCCCCACAGCACTAACACTAGTAGCATGGGCACAGTTGAGATGATACGCAGTGGTTCGCCTATTATGAACACATCAACCATCGCCATTGTCACCAACACCACTGCGATGGCCGCGACAGGCAACAGGTCTCTCAACATCTCCATCTCAGGTCTCCTCCCCACGAATTGCAATTGTGGATTCGGCAGACACTTGGGTTCCGCCTGAGATTCTGAAGACACTCCAGAGTCCTAGAAACAGTGTGATGGGTCCAACGACAATGAGCGACAGTATTCCCGTAAGTACTAGGATGACATCGATTTCCGGGAGGAAACACATGATGACGGACACGACTATGAAGAGAGCCATCATCTTCCCAACATATTCTACGTCGAGAAGTTTCGCGTTAGAGGCGGAAGTCGTCAGCCTGTCGTCCGTGGGGGTACGTGCCATTATTACCGCGAAGATGAGGTAGAGGAGCAACACTGCCACAAATCCCTCTGGGCCGGGAATCCCCTCCGGCCTCAAGAGTGGAAATGTCACTACGTAATAGATCAGAATGTATGCGGCGGTGGCCTTCAGACCACGATCTCCAAGAACGACCGTTCTGATAGAGAATGTCTTTCCTCCTCTGACAGCGAGGCGATACACTAACGCGACCAAGAGGACACTTCCTGTCCCGCCAACGAGAGCGGTCACCACATCAAGGTGTACGCCATTTGCGATGTTGGCACCACCCCATATCATGAATATGACCGCAATCACCTTGTTTCTGCGAGAGGCAACAAGCCATCTCTCATGTCCTGGTAGGAGCGGAGCAGTTGGGTCTCTCGCTCGTGATAGGATCTCAAACACGAGGACCGGAAGTACGAACGAGAATATGGGGTGCCAGAACAGCACGAGCACAAGAGTCTCTACTATGGCCACTCCCACCACAGCGTCAAAGATTGGTGTCGACCCGGGGAATCCCGCCCACAGTACCTTTGTCACCCACGACTCATAGAGTCCAAAGAACGTGCCCCAGAGGTACAGGTGCGGGACCGACATCCTGTGGAGTCTGGAGCCGATTGCCAAGAAGAAGAGTGTGTGCGACCAGTATAGTGTGAGGGTAGCGGTCAATCCAAAGGGGTCGAGGAACCACGTTGGAAACGAGCCAGAGAACACCTCAGCAAACACCATTGAGAGAAGTCCCATCAAAAAGAGAGCGCTCTTTCTATTCTCAGCCATGTTTCTTTATCTCTCCTTAAGGCCCATCGCCGGAGAGAACTATATAGACCAAACTGCTATAATACGATTCTCGTCACTGGGGCCTCAGCCATGTACTTTGTCTACATTATTGAGACCGAGGATGGGACGTACTACACAGGTCATACCAACGACCTACTAAGGAGATTCACTGAGCATCTCTCTGGTAACTCGAAGTCCGCACGCTACCTCCGGATGCACAGACCGATGTACTTGGTCCATCTGGAACGGTTTGAAACCCGTAGGGAGGCAATGCGCAGAGAGAAACAAATCCAGCGAGACCGGCGCCTCAAGCTCAGTCTCATCGGTCCGCGTCGTGACTTGCGAGAGGTAATAGAGTCTGAGCGAAGCTACCTCTAATCATGTCCATGGTAGACTCAAAGGCTTCTTATCCCCGATATACACACCCACTCCCAGTGAGGACAGGATGACACAGCTCGTTGTGGCTATTGACGTAGGAACCTCCGGCGTTCGGGCCATGCTCTTTGACGCGACCGGTGCGGCCCTCTCCAAGGCCTATGAGGAGTTTGACAGCATCTTTCCAAGCCCCTCGTGGGTTGAGCAGGAGGCCCCTAACTGGTGGACCACCACCTGCAAGGTGATAGGGCGCATGATGAGCGCTGGCCCATTTGACCCCGCGGACATCGCTGCGGTGAGTGTGACCAATCAGCGAGAGACCGTGGTCCCAATTGATGAGAGTGGGCGACCTCTCAGACGTGCCATCGTGTGGCAGGACCGAAGAACGGTTCCGCAATGCGACAGGATTCGTGAGGCCGTCCCCGTTGAAGAGATATATCGCATCACGGGTCTGACGGTCGATCCGTACTTCACGGCGCCGAAGATACTCTGGATCAAGGAACACGAGCCGGAACTATTCAAGGCCACGTACAAGTTCCTTCTCGTCCACGACTTTGTGATCTTCAAGATGACGGGTGCCACGGTGACCGATTACTCTAACGCAAGTCGAACCATGTTGTTCGATATAGGTCGGGCGGAGTGGTCAGGTCGCATGCTTGATGCTCTGGAGATTCCCCGGGAGAAGCTCCCGGACCCCGTGCGCTCAGGTGAGGTTGTGGGAGAGTTGACCGAGGCGGCTGCAAGGCGCTGTGGTCTTGCTGCTGGTACGCCAGTGGTCGCGGGCGGCGGAGACCAACAGTGTGCAGCGCTTGGTGTCGGTGTCGTTCGCGAGGGTATGATAAAGGCCACAACAGGGACGGGCAGCTTCATGCTGGCCTACTCAGAGGCACCGCGCCTCGACTCCCAGCGCAGACTTCTGTGCAGCCGGCACGTTGTAGGCGACGCGTTTGTGGTAGAGGCCAGCATGTTCACGACGGGTGCGGCCCTGCGGTGGTTCCGCGACAATCTCGGTGTTGAGGAGTGTGCGAAGGCACAGGAGCGAGGCGTGGATCCGTACGATGTCATGGCCTCAGAGGCCGAGGGCATTCCAGCGGGGTCGGAGGGCGTCATTCATATCCCACACTTTGTTGGTGCTGGTGCTCCGTATTGGAACCCTCACGCAAGAGGTGTGTTTGCTGGTCTTGCTCTGGGTCACACACGGCAGCACATGATTCGCTCAATCCTTGAGGGTGTTGCTTACGAGCTGCGTACCAACCTCGAAGTGGTCAGAAGCCTGGGCCTAGAGGTCTCAGAGATGCGTGTGACAGGTGGTGCTGCCCGCAGCGAGGTGTGGATGCAGATTCAGGCTGACGTACTTGGTGTGCCTGTAATCAGAACAGAGGTTGAGGAGGCAACTGCACTTGGCGCCGCGATACTCGCCTGCACTGGCGTAGGCATCTTCAGTTCCGCCGCGGTGGCAGCGGAGTCCATGGTCCGAACCCGTCAGGCATTGGAACCAAGGCCTGAGAACAGGGCCGTCTATGACAAGGCGTTTGAGAGATACAGGCGGCTATACGCAGCCATTGCTGACATGCAATGGAACTAGCTCAGGCCGCGTAGATTGCCATCTTGTTGCCCTTATCGAGGACCATTATCTTCACCTGCGGGTCCTCCTGAATCCACTCATCGATGACCCCCTGTGGGTCGTCGACTTTCTGAAGATGCACGGCCTCGACGGTTTCGCGATCCAGTTCTGTGTACATCTTGACTGCTGAAACGCGCTTGAGAAGTTCGGCGAACTTGTACGCCTTGTGTTCGTACAGGTGATACTTCCCCTTGATGGCGGCAATCACCTCATCAATCGGTGCCGTGAGCTTCTTGTAGAAGTTCTCGACGGCCTTCTCTGGTGCCACTCCATCACGGCACTGAGCCACGAAGAGTATCTCTCCGCCATCGGAAACAGCGTTCTTGGTGAGTTCCAACGCCCGTTGAGCATGGTAGAGGCTCTTGTCCTGCGGATAGCCCCCGGGAGAGACCACAATTCGCGGCACGGTCTCAACGGTAAAGGCCGCGATCTCGTCGAGGACCTCTATGCCTCTGGCTATGACCGGCTCCAGAGTGCCTGCGTCGGCCCAGACCAGCTTCTTGTCTGCAGTGACGACTGAGAGTGTGAACACCTGAGCCCCCTTTGTGATGATTTCTGTGGCCTCCCTCATGTCATCTGCGAGGGGATTGTCCCTTCGCTCAGGGTTCGGGTGGAACGGGTGAACGCCGAACGTGGAGCGAGGATCAAGGGCCATGGCGTGGTTTGCCTCAATAGTCTTGAAGGCACAGATACCGGGGAGAAAGTCCTTGAGTGCATTGGAGTAGCCTGCGAAGTAGTGAGCCTTCATGTCAGCCAGTGCCACATAGACATCATGTCCGATGGCATCTCTCTCAACAATGACCGGTGTCCCCCTGCTCGTTGTGCCAAGGTCTACCATGTCGGGCTCATAGCAGTCGTGAATCTTGACACGATATCTAAGCCTGTTCTCCTCTGCGGCTCGTTTTATCATCCCCACAATCTCGTGGTTGAGAGGGTGGTCCACGACATGGGAACCAGTGGTCACAATGAACTGTACCCCATTGGCGTCCCTGAGAAGAGGCGCAACGGCACTGATGAGCTCCCAGTGGGGCTCGTCTCTCGTATGGTCCTCAACAAGCACGCAGACACTCTTGCTCTTCACCAAATCCTCGAGATGCGGTCCGTGAGGATTGTGGAGCACACGTTCTAGTTCGGCCTGCGTGTCGGGCAGGGTCTTGGTCTGTCGAGGCGTCACCACGCCTGCTAAGTTCTCGTCGGGGATATCAAGTTCGATCTTGTCGTCGCCATAGGTAACCTTGACTCTCATATCTCTGGGCCTCGCTACACAAGTGGTGAGTCTATCCAGAAAAGGCTTCGGCCTTATGCACATCGTGCGCCTACATCGGAC
>Ga0164318_10004931_pt1 | contig 12892 bp, 10 predicted proteins | sample GuaBasSedimGuay9_FD_113734 | JGI IMG/M metagenome (GOLD analysis project Ga0164318, IMG submission 113734) | Subseafloor sediment microbial communities from Guaymas Basin, Gulf of California, Mexico - Guay9, Core 4571-4, 0-3 cm | ecosystem: Environmental > Aquatic > Marine > Hydrothermal vents... | reverse complement strand
AATTGATGGTTTAATTGATGGAATTATGCTTAATAATAAAAACCTATTTATAAACAGTATAAATTTTTCATTTGGTATATTACAAGCAAGTCGTTCACGTATTAGCAAAACAGAGTATATTTCCTGTCCATCTTGTGGCCGTACACTGTTTGATATACAGAGTGTTACAAAAGAAATAAAAGAGAAAACAAATCATCTAAAAGGATTAAAAATTGGAGTAATGGGCTGTATTGTTAATGGGCCTGGTGAAATGGCTGATGCAGATTATGGGTATGTTGGCACGGGAATTGGAAAGGTATCCTTATATAAAGCTCAGGATATTATTAAAAAAAATATTACGTCAAAAAATGCAGTTGATGAATTAATACAGCTCATTAAACAAAATGGTGACTGGGTTGATTTGTAGCAATAGTTCTTGTATTTTGAGAAATAAAAAGAGTTATTTTATCAAAAATAGCTTTTATAAAAGTAACAGTCTGCTAAATTTGTTACAATTGTTTTAAAATAAGTTTATTAATTTTTGTTAATTTAAAATTCCGTTTTAACTTTACGTGTTATATTGCACCAGTAACATCATTTTTTTTTTGATATCCACCGTTTGTGGGATATGCTATATGGGCTTTCTATTAAAAGAAATAAATGCATGTAATGTTCATTAAAATATTTTCAGTATTTTTACAAAAAATTAATTAACTAAATATTTTCTTATTTGAAACCCTATTGAGGAGTTTTAAAAAGAATTCAATTATTACTAAATAAGTGCATGGCTGAATTTCAGACACTTAATTAAATTTAATCTCGTGAAAAAGGTTTTAAGCATTTTTGTTTTTCTACTTCTGATTGTAAATACTGTTTTTGCTAAGGAAATTCCTGTAAAAGGTATTTATCAGGGTGAAAACTTATTCGTAATGAATCCATTTGCTTCAACAGGTGTGGGGTTTTGTGTATATGAAGTTACTGTAAATGGAGAAATTACAACAGATGAAATTAATTCAAGTGCTTTTGAAATAGACCTTAGTGTGTTTAATTTAAAAATTGGGGCAAAGGTTTCAATTGTTATTAAACATAAAGACGGGTGTAGGCCAAAAGTTTTAAATGCTGAAGTGCTAAAACCCAAAAGCACTTTTAAAGTTATTGATATTGTTGTTGATAGAAAAACGAATAAATTAAAATGGACTACTAGTGGCGAAAAAGGGACACTCCCTTTTATTGTTGAACAATATAAATGGAAAAAGTGGATAAGAGTAGCCACTGTAAAGGGAAAGGGGACAAATGGAGCAAACAAATATTCTGTTGCTGTTTTACCAACAAGTGGGAACAATAAGTTCAGAATAAAACAGATAGATTATTCACGTAAGCCAAGGTATTCACCAGAAGTAACTTATCGCTCTCTTGATCCAACAATAACATTCTCTCCAATCAAGCCAAAAAATGAAATAAAATTTTCGGCTACAACCAATTATGAGATTTATGATTTCTATGGAAGGTTAATTAAGAAAGGAAAAGGAATAAATATTAATATTTCAAAGCTTAAAAAAGGTGATTACTTTCTTAATTTTGATAATGAAATGGGTAGATTTACTAAAAAGTAAAAATTGTATCCAGAATTATAAAAACCAGAGTTTTACAATTTTATTTCAGAACATACTGAAATAAATAATCACGATCATTCCTGAAAATCCAATTAAAAATCCTGCATATACTTGTGAGGGACTATGAGCATTTAGCTTTAATCTTGCAAAGGCAACAACACCAGCAATAACTGTAATTAAAACAAGTATATTCATTAAATTAGCATAATAAACAATTGAAAAGATGAATACTATAGCCAATAATCCACTAATACCAATTAAATGAGAACTAATTTTCCACTTTAAATTAATTAACAAATTAATCACAATAAGTATAGCGGATGCAAGTACTAATATTTTTATAAACTGCGGAACATGAAATGGTAAACGTGTAAGCAAATAGAATGAAAAATAATAAGAAATGGCCGTAATAAAAAGTGGAATAATTCTATCTTTCCTCTCTTCAAGCTCAAAAGTATTTATTAATTTTAACTGTAACAAAAAAGGGGTTATACTAACTGGTATTAAAAAAGTACTTAGAAAAATTAGTACATAAATTATTTTTTGAGCCTGCTCAGGGATATAAGCATAATGAGTTCCTGAGTTAAGAATAATAATTAATGCATATGTTGGCATTAGTAGTGGATGAAACAATACGGAAACTATTTTTGAAAATAAATTATTATAAATCTCTTTTTGTATCATAGATATTTCATTTGAACTTGTATAATGAACGGGAATAAAAGCTATTTGCAAATTGAATTATTTTTGGGGACATCAATCTTGTAATCCTCAAAAAACTTTCTCCAAACATCACAAAACTCGATTTTAAGTTCTTTGCTCAATTCGTCAGGAAGCACAACTTTAAGGTTTTCTTTTTCCCCTTTTGAATAAATAGTTGCATTTAAGGAAGGTGATTCTTTAGAGTGTTCAAAATTAATAAATAAGGAGTCATACTCCATAGAATATTCACTAATTTGTAAAAAAAGTTCCCTCCCTTTTTGCTGACACTTTAACTGATATATATTCAGCATTTTTTTATTAGAACTTTGTTGTATTTGTTTTGACCATGTTGTAAAACCAGGAAAAGCTTCTGCTATTTGTAAAAAAACTACCGCTTTACTATATTCCTTAGATGGTACTTCTCGCTTATGGTTCTCCGTTTTAGAAATGGCAGCCTTTATGGTTTCATCCCCACTTTGAATTAACAAAAAAGGAATACTTATATAAAGTAGTATGATTACAATTAATGGCAAAAGCCATGTCTTTCTTTTCTTTTGCTGATGGTTAAAATGTATTTTACTCATATTTTACTTTTTCCATTAAGAATTATCAAATTTTGATAATGTTTAATTAAATTTTCAAAGTTAACAGGTTTGTAACCTACTATTTCAATTTTAACAATTGCCAAACCCTGTTTTATCATATCAATTTCTTTTGCAGCTGCTCTTGAAAGATCAATAATTCGTTTATGGTTATAAGGTCCCCTATCATTAATCCTTACAATTACCGATAAATCTTTTTTTAAATTCGTTATTCTCAAAAGTGTTCCAAACTTTAACATTCTATGTGCTGCAGTAAAATCATCCATATTGTATTTTTCTCCACTGGCAGTGAGTTTCCCGTGGAAACCAGACCCATACCAACTTGCAGTTCCCACTCCAACAAGAGAAGTAGTTAGTTTATTACCTTTTGTTTCTTCACAAGCAAATAAAATAACAACAAATATGCTTATTAAAACAAGTCTCTGAATATTAAACATTAATTTACCTTTAGGTAGTGAAGCATTAACCAATTGTTCTTTTCTCTTTGATTTGTTAACTGCAAACCACTTGCAGTAGCTATTTTATTAATGTCATAAAAATCTTCTTTATAGAACCCACTTAGCAATAATTTTCCTCCCTGATGGATATTAGCTGCATAAACAGGTATATCTGCTGTCAAAATATTTTTATTAATATTTGCATAGATGATATTGTAAAATCTATTCTCAATTAATTTTTTATCACCTAGTTTTACAATTACATTTTTTATTGAGTTTAGTTTTATATTTTTTATTGAATTATTGTACGACCATTCATCAATATCAATTGCACAAATATCTTTTGCTCCTTTTTCAGAACTCAAAATAGCCAATATGCCAGTTCCGCACCCCATATCCAAAACTGTTTTTCCATGTAAATCCAGTTCTAAAATTTCCTCAAGCATTAAAAAAGTAGTTTCATGATGCCCGGTTCCAAATGACATTTTGGGATCAATAAGGATTTCAAATTTCACCTTGGGTGTGTTTTCATGAAATGTGCTTCTAATCAAACATTTATCTGCAATTAAAACAGGTTTAAAATAATTTTTTTCCCATGTTTCATTCCAGTTTTGATCTTTAATAAACTTATGTTTAAAATCAATACTTACATCTGAAAATCGAATTTGTTTTATCTGTTCAAACAATTCAGTGTCAAATAATTGTGATTGAATATAGGCAGTAATTCCATTATCATTTTCTATAAAACTTTCAAAGCCCTTTTCACTCAACAAAGCGATTAGAATTTCACCGCTTGATTGCTCAAATGGTTTTATTTCACAACTTAATTCAATATAATCCATACTGTATCTCTAACAAATTGTTATAAATCGCCCTAATTATTTTTACAAATTTAATCAAATTCACTAACTAAAATACTAAAGACCACCTAATAATAATCAATAAGATAATTTAATTAATAGTTGAGGGTATTATGTATTTGACATTCAACAGTTATTCATTATTGTAATTAGGATTAGTAAGTAATTTGACATAATTTTGCAGCTAAAATTTATACGAAATATAATGATAAAAATAATAATAATTCTTTTGACACTATCCACACATATTCTTGTTTTTTCACAGGATGAATATCCATACGTAGATGACAAAGGATTTATTATACAAATTGGACAACAAGCACCGGATTTTAAGATTGTTTATGCTAATGGAAAAATATCAGTTAATCTATCAGATTTAAAAGGTGAACTTGTATTATTACAATTTACTGCAAGCTGGTGTAGTGTTTGCCGAAAAGAGATGCCACATATAGAAAAGGAAATATGGCAGGCGTATAAAAGTAAAGGAATTCATGTAATAGGTATTGACAGAAAAGAACATATAAGAACAGTACAAGAATTTGCTAAAACTATGAAAATTACCTATCCCTTAGCTTTAGATTTAGATGATGAAATTTATACGCTTTACGCACATCCTAACTCGGGTGTTACACGAAATGTATTAATTGATAAAACAGGGAAAATTGTATTTTTAACCCGTTTGTATAATAAAAAGGAGTTCAAAGAACTTGTCAGTAAAATAGATCAATTGATTAACAATTAGAGTTTTAAAAAATAAAAAATGCAGAAAAAGCCAAATATATTCGACGAGATACAAAAAAAAGTTCTAGTGCTGGATGGCGCTATGGGCACAATGATACAAGACTATAAACTTTCTGAAGAAGATTTTCGTGCAGAAAGGTTTAAAAATCATGCAGTAGATTTAAAAGGTAACAACGATTTGCTATCAATTGTAAGACCAGATATTATTAAAGCAATTCATGAAGAGTATTTAAAAGCGGGGGCTGATATAATTGAAACGAATACATTTAATGGAACATCTATTTCACTAGCTGATTACCAAATGGAAAATTTAGCTTATGAGATAAACTTTGAATCGGCTAAAATTGCCAAAGAAGCAGTAGATAAGTACACAAGACAAAACCCCAGTAAACCGAGGTACGTAGCTGGTTCCATGGGGCCAACAAATAAAACAGCTTCTATGTCACCGGATGTTAATGATCCGGGCTTTCGGGCAGTTAGTTTTGATGATTTAGTTAAAGCATATGGTGAACAAGTAAATGGCTTGCTTGATGGGGGTGCTGACATACTTATGGTAGAAACCATTTTTGACACCTTAAATGCGAAAGCAGCACTTTTTGCAATTGATTCTATACTTGAAGAAAGAAATATTGATGAATTCCCGGTAATGGTTTCGGGTACGATTACTGATAAAAGCGGACGAACACTTTCTGGTCAAACACTTGGGGCATTCCTGAATTCTGTTTCACATATTAAATTATTGAGTATTGGCTTAAATTGTGCTTTTGGAGCTAAAGATTTACGCCCTTATATTGAAGAATTAGCTGATAAATCATCATTTTACATTAGTGCTCATCCAAATGCAGGTTTACCTAATGAATTAGGTGAGTATGATGAAACCCCTGAAAAAATGGGTATTCAAATTAAAGATTATCTTGATAACCAATTTGTAAATATAATTGGTGGCTGTTGCGGAACTACACCCGCACATATTCGTGAAATTGCAAAACTTGCGCAAAATGCAGAGAATCACCACAAACACGATCACAAACCACAAACTAAATTAAGTGGTTTAGAGGCTTTAATTATTAATAAGCAAAGCAATTTTATTAATATTGGTGAGCGTACCAACGTAGCCGGTTCACGTAAGTTTGCCCGCCTGATTAGAGAAGAAAAATATGAAGAGGCTTTAAGTGTTGCCAGACAACAAGTTGAAGCAGGAGCACAAATCATTGATGTTAATTTAGATGATGCCATGCTTGATGCTGAAAAGGAAATGCACCGATTTTTAAACCTTTTAATGTCCGAGCCAGATATTGCCCGTGTTCCTGTTATGATTGATTCATCAAAATGGTCGGTTATTGAAACCGGTTTAAAATGCCTGCAAGGAAAAGCAATTGTGAACTCCATTAGTTTAAAAGAAGGTGAAGAGCAATTTATTGAACATGCAAAAAAAATTAAGCGTTACGGTGCTGCCACAGTAGTAATGGCCTTTGATGAAGAAGGTCAGGCCTCAACTTATAAACGGAAAATTGAAATTTGTGAACGTGCTTATAAAATATTGCTTGAAAAAGTGAAATTTCCACCACAGGATATAATTTTTGACCCTAATATTTTAACAATTGCTACGGGAATTGAAGAACATAATAATTTTGCCATTGATTTTATTAACACTGTAAAATGGATAAAAGCAAATCTTCCATACGCTAAAGTAAGTGGAGGAATCAGCAATTTGTCTTTTGCGTTTAGAGGTAATAATATAGTACGGGAAGCTATGCACTCTGTATTTTTATATTATGCTGTGCAAGCCGGACTGGATATGGGTATTGTAAATGCAGGTATGTTACAAATTTATGATGAAATACCTAAAGACTTATTAGAACTTACCGAAGATGTTGTTCTTAATAAAAAAGAAGATGCTACTGAAAAACTTATTGAATACGCAGCAAATGTGCAACAAGGAGGAAAAGTAGAACAAAAAAAGGATGAATGGCGTGAAAAACCTGTAGAAGAACGTTTAACACATTCATTAATAAAAGGTTTAACCGATTATATTGAAGAAGATGTAGAGGAAGCACGAAAGAATTTCAGTCAGGCGCTTGAAGTAATTGAAGGGCCCTTAATGAAGGGGATGAATGTAGTTGGCAATTTGTTTGGAGATGGTAAAATGTTCCTGCCACAGGTAGTTAAGAGTGCACGGGTGATGAAAAAAGCAGTTGCCATATTACTACCTTATATTGAACAGGAAAAATTAGAAAGTGGCATTAAAAACACATCTGCAGGAAAAATATTATTAGCTACCGTAAAAGGTGATGTTCATGATATAGGAAAAAATATTGTAGGAGTTGTTTTACAATGTAATAACTTTGAAATTATTGACCTTGGTGTAATGGTTCCTGCCGAAAGAATACTAGAAGCTGCCGAAAATGAAAATGTTGATATAATTGGCTTAAGCGGACTAATCACTCCTTCATTAGAAGAAATGGTACATGTAGCAAAGGAAATGAAACGCAAAGGAATGAACATTCCTTTACTGATTGGAGGTGCTACAACTTCAAAATTACACACTGCTGTAAAAATAGAACCAATGTATGATGGTTCTACGGTGCATGTTGTTGATGCTTCAAAAAGTGTGAGTATTACCAGTCAATTACTATCTAAAAATAAGAAACAAGCTTTTGTTGATAAAATAAAAGATGAGTATGAGATAGTTAGAGCAAAATATCAGGAAAAGCAAAGAAAACTGGTATCTTATGAACTTTCTAAATCAAATAAAATTGACATTAACTGGAATAATGAACAAATTCACAAACCTCAGTTTATAGGAACCAAAGTTTTTGAAAATTATCCATTAGCTGAAATAGCTAAATATATCGATTGGTCATTTTTCTTCCATGCATGGGAAATTAAGGGTCGATATCCAGCCATTTTGGAACATCCGGAAAGAGGCGAAGAGGCAAAAAAACTATTTGCCGATGGACAAGAGATGCTTCAAAAAATTATTGATGGTAAAATGCTTCAGGCAAATGCGGTTATTGGTTTTTATCCTGCAAACAGTACTGGTGAATCTATTGAGCTTTACAAGGATGAAAACAAAAGTGAACAATTGGCTGCATTTCACCATTTAAGGCAGCAATCTGAAAAAGATGCCAATAGCTCTTATGATTACTTTCTATCATTAGCTGATTATATTGCACCAAAAGAAAGTAATTTAACAGATTATACTGGTGGATTTGCTGTAACCACAGGTATTGGACTTGAAAAATGGGTGAAAATGTATGAAGACGATCATGATGATTATAATGCTATTATGATAAAAGTAATGGCTGATCGTCTTGCTGAAGCCTTTGCTGAATTAATGCACCAAAAGGTTAGAAAAGAGTTTTGGGCTTATGCACCAAATGAAGATTCTAGTCTTGAAGACTTAATTAAAGGGAAATATCAGGGAATTCGCCCTGCAATTGGTTATCCTGCCTGCCCGGAACATTCTGAAAAACAAGTACTTTTTGATTTAATGGATGTTGAAAATAAAACAGGAATAAGTTTAACTGAAAGTTTTGCTATGTATCCGGCAGCTTCGGTTAGTGGTTTTTATTTTGCAAATTCTCAATCAAGATATTTTAACTTAGGTAAAATTGATAGTGAGCAATTAACAGATTATGCAAAACGAAAAGGAATTGATATTGATTTGGCAAAAAAATATTTAAGCGTTAATCTTTAGCATTAACAAAAGGATATTACATGTGCCAGCGTATGGCCATAACGGTAACATCATCTGTTTGCTCTTTGTCCTTTTTCCATTTTTCAAAAATTCCGCCCAATATATTTTTTTGCTCATCCATTGGCATATCTTTAATTTCCTGGAGTAATAATTTAAATCTCTTTTTTAAGAATTTACGATTATTAAGTCCAAACTGATCATGATAGCCATCAGAAAAAAGATAAATTAAATCATTATTCTGTAACTTTATCGTGTAATTTTTAAATGGGATTTCCTTGGGATGCCATCCAATTGGGTTTTTAGTAGCTTTATACTCTATAATTTCACCTTTACGGATAATATATAAAGAACTATATGCACCTGAAAAATTTAGTGTATTTGTACCTTTTTCAATAGAGCAAAGTGCAATATCCAGTCCATTCTGATTTATTTCACCCTTCCGTTCAAAAACATTTTTTACATTTATTCTAAGTTGTTCCAATGCTTTTGCCGGAGTATTCACCTCTTGCCGTTTTACAATATCATCAAGAAAAGAAATACCCAACATGGTTAAAAAACCTCCAGGAACACCATGTCCTGTACAGTCTGCTGCTGCAAAAATAACATGGCTTTCAACTTCTGTGACATAATAAAAATCGCCACTAACCACGTCTTTGGGCTTAAATAGTATAAAGTAATCGTTTAATAATGATTTTACAGTTTCATCAGCTGGCAATAATGCACTTTGTATTGTTTGTGCATAATTTATACTATCGGTAACATCTTTATGAGCTGATTCTACATTTTTTTTTTGCTTTTCCACTTCGTCAGAATATCTTTTTATTTCAATATTCCGTTGATCCAGCTCCAGTGTTTGTGCAAAAAATTTCTGATTTAATTTATCTTGTTCTTCAGAATATTTTTGTATTTCAATATTCCGTTGTTCAACTTCCATTTTTTGTGCAAATAGTTTTTGATTTGTTTCTTCCTGGGCTTTTGAAATACGTTCTACTTCACTATTTCTCTGCTCAACTTCCATTTTTTGAGCAAACAGCTTTTGGTTTAACTTCTCTTGCTCATTTAAAAACTGCTTAATTTCAACATTCCGTTGCTCAACTTCAAGTGTTTGTGCAAAAAGTTTCTGATTTAAACTCTCCTGCTTCTTTGATTGTTTTTCAAACTCTATTTGTACACTTTTCCTATTTATTACTGATGCTAGAGTTTTGCAAATAGTTTCCAAAAACTCCTCTTCATAATCCTTTTTTTGATGTCCGTGAGCCAGATAAACATTAAGAACACCAAGTACTTTACCGTGAAACATAATAGGCATATTATAATGACCATGTGGAGTCATTCCTTCCGGATGAAAATCATGTTTATCACTAATATGGTCACAATAAACCATACTTTTTTGTTCTAGTGCTTTACCACAAAGACACTGTCCTGGCTTAACTATAGCACACATTTTTAATAATGATTCACCTAAATTTTTCTGGGCAATCATTTCCAAATTTCCATCTTTATTTGTTACAAAAATAGAACCTTTTGTTTCAAACTTTAACCAGGATATTTTTAAAATTTCCTCAATCGCATCCTGTAAAAATACATTTAGACTTCTCTGTTCTCCTGTAATATTACCTAATATTTTTGCAATAACTGCATGTACCCGTATATCTTTATATATTTTTATGTGCTTTTTCCTGCTACGTCTTAAAAGAACTATTAAAAAAATAAATAGAAGTAGGATTATCACAATAGTAAATATCACAATAAATAATATTCTATTATCAGACTTAAGAGCATTTTTCTCTTCTGTCAAAGCATTAATCCTTATATCCTCAATTATCTCATAACTTTCTTGTACAATTTTATTTCGTTCCTTATTCTTTGTTTGTAACAACTCAGCATATTTATTTTGATACCAATTTGCCTTCTTGTAATCTTTTGTTTGTGTTAAATAAGTAATCAGGGCAGGTAAAATTTCTAATTTTAATATCGAATGGTTATATTTATTGGCAATTTCTAATGCTTTAGTTGCAGAACTAATCGCTAAAGGCAAGTTTCCTTCAACTTTATATACCTTACTTTGAAATTTATAAACCCTACTCCTATCAAAACTTGAACGTTTTGCAGCATCCATAGCCAAATTAAGGTTTGTATGTGCCTTGTTGTATTCATGCTTATATGCATAAACTAAAGCCCTATTTACAAGTATAGACACTTGATATCCTTTCTCTTTATCAACATCCAAACTCTTATTGTAATATACAATTGCACTATCATACTCTTCTATGGCACCATAATAGTACGCCATTGTATATAAAGAGTTAAGCAGTCCTTGACTATCATCTATCTCATATCTAATATCTAAAGCTTTTTTGTAAAAACTATATGCATTCTTATATTCTTCCTTTTTTTCATATACAATACCAAGTTGATTATAAGAATAGGCCAATTGTTTTAACTTCTCGGTAGGCTCCTTAATTTTTTTATTTTCTTCAATAGCTTGAATAAATAAGTTTTCAGCTTTGCTAAGATTCAGATTTTGAGCCAAATAAACTCTTGCCAAATTGTTATAGCAAGAACCTAAAGGTTTTCCCTTTTCTTTTGCTAAATTAAATGCTTCATAATAAGTATTTAAAGCAAGTTGATAAATGTCATGTCGAAGATATAAAAAGCCTAACTTTTCATACCATAATCTACAATAATCAAAACTATTGTTTTTAAAAAGAGAGATTCCTTTTTTAGCAATACTTGCAGCTTTACCCCATTCGTTATTTTCGTAATAATTAAATGAGTTAAGAAGAAGAGAATTAATTATTGAGTCTGGTTTTTCCTGATCCAGACTTTCTTCTAGTAGTTGCTCAAGGCTATCAATATCAATTCTGTTTTGTGAAAAAACAGATAACATTTCCAATTTAGGAAAGAGCAATACTATAAGGAAAAATATTTTTAATATAGCCTGCTGCATAAATCCAATAGTTTATGTGCCAATAAAGTATATTTTTGAATTTTATTCTTTGTGTTTTCTGTTTTACAAGCAATCGTTTATCTAAAATAAGTACTTTTTACTTCCAACTAAATGCCTATTTATTGAATAAACATGAAAAACTATTTTAGTAAATTAAGTTACAGTGTAATATTTTGCTTTTTGAAATATTCAACATACTGAACATCTGCACCCTGAATATGGTTTAATAACCAGTCTTTTAAATAGTCTAAAAGCTTATAATGAACATTTTCCTTTCCTGAATTATGTTCCTCCTTATACAAGCTTGTTCTTTCGAAAAAAACAGTATGTAGTAATAAGTGAGTTTCTGTATCCGGGTACTCATATTCACTAAAAATTTCTTCTTCAGTTTTAAAATGATAATGGGCATATTCTTCCATTTCATCTAAAATTTCATCGGTTATATCCTGTGCTTTCCCTTCCATAAAAGCATCATATAACCTATTTATCATATCAACAAGTTTTTTATGTTGTTCATCTATTGATTCAATACCTAATTCATAAAATTCGTTCCAGGTAATAAATTTTTTTCCCATCGTTTTCTTATTAAATTAATCTTTACCGTACTAAATAAATTACAAGAATTCATCAATTTCCTGTTCTTTAAAATAAGCTACATACTTAGTATCTTCACCTTGAATATGCTCAATAAGCCAATCACGCAAAAATATCATTATATCGTAAGTAACTGTTTTTTCACCCGCAGCAATTTTCTGCTTAAACTCAATAGTTTTCATTACAAATGATTCATGAACAGTTTTATGTTCTTCATAATCCGGATAAGAATATTTTTCAAAAATCTCATGCTCAAACCCAAAATGGTACTGAGTATAATCAATCATTTCATCAAGAATTTCAGATACCACATCATAAGCCTTTGCTGATAAAAAAGCATCATACAACTTGTTTATAAGCTCAACAAGAACCTGGTGCTGTTTATCAACCTCTTCGTGGCCAATAGAATAGGCATCACTCCAATTAATTAATGTTTTAATCATAACTTATTATATTATATTTTAACAACTTAGATTTGTAAACAGAATTTACTACAATCCAAAAAAATCAGCCTTCCATAACTATGTTAATTCAAAAAAAGACTATCAAAGGTACAAACTAATATTAGATATTACAACACTATCACATATTATCAATGATTTAAGTGCCATCTTTTCCAAAAATGTCATACAAAAAACAAAGCTTACTTTGCTAAACGTGAAAAGTATAACAGTTTATAAAAATCAAATAAATATAAACCTCCAATATTTTTTT
>Ga0164318_10004929_pt1 | contig 12897 bp, 13 predicted proteins | sample GuaBasSedimGuay9_FD_113734 | JGI IMG/M metagenome (GOLD analysis project Ga0164318, IMG submission 113734) | Subseafloor sediment microbial communities from Guaymas Basin, Gulf of California, Mexico - Guay9, Core 4571-4, 0-3 cm | ecosystem: Environmental > Aquatic > Marine > Hydrothermal vents... | reverse complement strand
TAATAGTCTGTAGTGGATATCTTCTGTTACTAAAAATGATGTAGCAAATAGGTGCTATTGGGATAAGGAGGAGTTAACCGACTAGCCCACTTTAATTAATATATCTATATAAAATATAAGATTATAATATTAACTTTAATTATAGTGATTTTTTTACGATTGATTGGTAGATTTAAAAAAGAAGAGGGTGGCGCTCCCGAAGGAGCTGAAAAATGACTAGAGGTCTTTTTCGTGATCTGCAAGATATTCTGCAACACCGTCTGTAGTTGCTTTCATACCTTCGTCACCTTTTTGCCAGCCGGCAGGACAGACTTCACCGTGCTCGTTTGTAAAGAGCATTGTATCGATCATACGAATCATCTCATCAATGTTACGTCCAAGTGGAAGATCATTAACGACTGCGTGACGTACTGTACCGTCTTTGTCGATCAGGAATGAACCGCGAAGTGCAACTGCACCATCAAGCAGTACATCATACGCTTTAGAGATCTCTTTGTTAAGGTCAGCAACAAGTGGGTAACGAACCTGGCCGATACCGCCTTCGTTTACCGGAGTGTTTTTCCATGCAAAATGTGAGAACTGAGAATCAATAGAAACACCGATAACCTGGATACCGCGCTCTTCAAAATCAGCCAGACGGTGATCGAAAGCGATGATCTCTGAAGGACATACGAATGTAAAATCAAGTGGATAGAAAAACAGTACTGTACCGTTTTCACCGAAGTTTTCGTATAGGTTGAAATCTTCTTTGATTTCGTTGTTTCCCATTACTGTTGTTGCAGTAAAATCAGGTGCTTTGTTTGTTACGATCATGGTAGATGCTCCGTGTATTAAAAGATTGATGGAATAATATCATAAAGGAGAAAAATTATCCTTAACGAAAATATTAAATTAAAAGGTTAAACTGCTTTAAGCTATAATCGCGGACTTTCATTTAGTATCTCGAATTGATATAAACAATGAAATAATATAACAATAAAGGAAATCGATGACTAAAGAGTATATTTTTACTTCTGAGTCTGTAACAGAAGGGCATCCTGATAAGATGGCTGATCAGATTAGCGATGCTATTCTGGATGACATTATTGCAAAAGATCCTAAAGCACGTGTAGCGTGTGAGACACTCGTCTCTAATGGTTTTTGTGTCATTGCAGGAGAATTGAAAACTCATGCGTATACCCCTATGCAGGATATTGTACGTAAAGTAGTAAAAGAGATCGGGTATATTGATGCACGGTATGGATTTGACAGCCGTTCTGCCGCGGTCTTGAATGCCATTGGCGAACAGTCTCCGGACATTAGTCAGGGTGTGGATCAGGCGAGTGGTGAGATCGGAGCAGGGGATCAGGGACTGATGTTCGGATATGCCTGTAATGAGACGGATGTGTTAATGCCGTTACCGATTCATCTTTCACATCGTCTGACTGAGCGTCTGGCATATGTGCGTAAAGAGGGGATCATCCCTTATCTGCGTCCGGATGGAAAAGCGCAGATTAGTGTGAAATATATTGGTGATAAACCTGTTTCTGTCGAAACGGTTGTTGTCTCAACACAGCATCATGATGATGTTGACCAAGCACAGCTTCACGAGGATGTGATAGAAAAGGTGATCAAGCACGTGATCCCGGCTGAGCTTTTAAGTGAGAATGTAAAGTACCACATCAACCCGACAGGCAAGTTTGTTATCGGCGGTCCGCAAGGGGATGCCGGACTGACAGGCCGAAAGATCATTGTCGATACTTACGGCGGTTCCTGTCCTCATGGCGGTGGTGCATTCAGCGGTAAAGATCCAACCAAGGTCGACCGTTCCGCAGCCTATGCTGCCCGGCATGTGGCTAAGAATTTTGTGGCTGCCGGTGTTTGTGACCGTATAACTATTCAGGTCGCTTACGCTATCGGTGTGGTTGAGCCTGTTTCTATTATGGTCAACACTCATGGTACCGGTGTGGTTGAAGACGAAAAAATCGAAGCCTGTGTTAAAGAACTGTTTGACCTTACACCAGAAGGGATCATTGATTCACTTGACCTTTTGCGCCCGATATATCGTAAAACAGCAGCTTATGGCCATTTTGGTCGGGAACTTCCTGAATTTACATGGGAAAAAACAGATAGAGTAGATGAGATCAAAGAGTATCTTGATCTTTTTTAGGAATCATTAAAAGTTCTTCTGGTAGAATTTTCTGAAATCAAAATAGGAGTTTATATGGCAGTAATTATTAACGACACTTGTATTAACTGTGGTGCGTGTATTGACGAATGTCCGGTAGAGGCAATCGTTGACGAAGATGATAATCCAACAGGGGAAGAACTTTACTACGTTTATCCGGATAAATGTGTAGAGTGTGTTGATCATCATGATGAGCCTGCATGTGCAACAGCTTGTCCGACTGAGGGATGTATTACATGGGATATGCCTTTTACTGCAGACCATAAAGACTTCTTTGCTGCAGGCAACTATGTTGATGGTAAAAATTATGTAATGGATGACGCTGATGCCGAAATGCCATTCCGTGATGACATTGGTGATGATGCGCGTACAAACCGCGAAAATATCGTCGACTAATCTTCAAAAGTACCGGTATTTCCGGTACACCTTTTCAATATTTCACTTTCTTATACTCATAAAAATGACAGAAACCTTCTTTTTAAACTTAATTCAAACTTTTTTAGCTATAATTACAGCCTGATTTTTTACTATTTTATGGAGTTCTAATGGAACAAACATTATCTATCATTAAGCCTGATGCAGTCGCAAAAGGTGTTATCGGCAAGATCCTTGACCGTTTTGAGAGCAATGGACTACGCATTGCAGCCACTAAAAAGATGCAGTTGTCTCGTGTAGATGCTGAAACTTTTTACGCGGTTCACAGTGAGCGCCCTTTCTTTAAAGATCTGGTAGACTTTATGATTAGCGGTCCAGTTGTTATTACGGTACTTGAAGGCGAAAACGCTGTTGCAATCAATCGTGATCTGATGGGTGCAACAAACCCTAAAGAAGCAGAAGCCGGTACAATTCGTGCTGACTTTGCAGAAAATATTGATGCAAATGCTGTACACGGAAGTGATTCAGCTGAAAATGCTGCAATTGAGATCAAATTTTTCTTTGCGGATAGAGAAATTTCATAACGTACGATGAATATTTCGTTTAACCGTATAGGAAAGCTTATCCAGGATTTTGAAATAGATTCAGGAGATGCATCAATGAAAGGGACGCTTGAGTTAAGCAGACGTGATTCTGTGATGATGAATGCGCACCTCAGTGGAAAACTGGAACTTCCTTGTGATGTATGTGCGGAACCTTTCGATATAATGCTTGATGAAGATGTGAGAATATTACTCTATAATGGCATATATAATGGTTCGGACAGCGAATATGATATTGTAGAAGTAGAAGATTCTATGATTAATATGGATGAGTTGATGCACTCTGAAATAGAATTAATTAAAAGCGACTATCACCGTTGCGAAACTTGTAAAACAAAAGAAGAAAGGAACTAAACCATGGCAGTACCTAAGAGACGCGTATCACACGCACGCTCTGCAAAACGCAGAACACACTATAAGATCACATTGGCACGTCCGGTAAAAGACAAAGATGGCACTTACAAAATGCCTCACCATGTCAACCCGACAACCGGCGAGTATAAGTAATTGAACGTTAAAATTGCAATCGATGCAATGGGTGGGGACTTTGGTCCCGAACCAATTGTAAAGGGCTGTATCGAAGCGCTGATGGAGCGCCGATTTAATCCGATTCTGGTCGGACGTAAAAATGAAATTTTGCCTCTGATTCCCGAGGGCTTTAAAGACAAGATTTTAATTGTTGAAGCAAGTGATGTTATCGATATGTCAGATGCTGCAACGGATGCACTTAAACGTAAAGAGAGCAGTATATATAAAGCGGTTGACCTTGTGCGTAAAGGTGAAGCCGATGGTGTTGTTTCTGCCGGTCATAGCGGTGCAACAATGACGGTTGCCACCTTGCGTCTTGGACGTTTGAAACATGTTCTTCGTCCGGCACTTGTTACACTTTTGCCAAATAAGAAACAAAAACGTACTGTCGTGCTTGATGTTGGTGCCAATGTTGACTGTAGTTCCGAGCATCTTGAACAATTTGCCATTATGGGCAAGTATTATGCGCATGATATGCTGGGGATCAATATCCCAAGTATCGGCCTTTTGGCCAACGGTGAAGAAGACAGCAAGGGAAATGAAATTACAAAAGAGACCTTTAAACGCATTGAAGGACTTGAAGGTTTTATCGGAAATATCGAAGGCAGTGATATCTTTGATGGTTCCTGTGATGTTGTCGTATGTGATGGTTTTATCGGAAATATCGTGTTGAAATCAGCAGAAGGTGTGGCCGGTACGATCACCCATCTTATCAAAGACTATATCCGCAGGTCCCCTATCGCGATTACCGGGGCTCTTTTAATGCGAAAAGTGTTTAAATTGCTGAAAAAAGAGATGGATTATGCTGAGGTGGGCGGTGCTCCGCTGCTCGGGATCAAAGGGTGCGCGATTGTTAGTCATGGTAAAAGTAATTCAAAAGCAATAAAAAATGCGATTTTCCAGGCAATTAACTATGTTGATACCGGGGTAAATGAGCATATTGAACGCACGTTAACAGAACGTGCAAATTAAGGAATAACTATGTATGCAGCTTTTCGATCTATCGGTGCTTATGTCCCTGAGAAAGTGTTGACTAATGAAGATTTGGAAAAGTTGGTTGATACGTCAGATGAATGGATATTTAAACGTACCGGGATTAAAGAGCGACGTATTGCAGCTGACAATGAAACTACGAGTGATATGGGTGTCAAAGCAGCTGAAAAAGCGATAGAGCGTTCCGGTCTGGATAAAGACGAGATTGATATGGTCATTTGTGCGACGATCTCACCAGACTACTTTACGATGCCTTCTACGGCAACCATCATCTCTTCTAAATTGGGACTTCCTCCTGTCACTGCTTTTGATATTTCAGCGGCATGTACCGGATTTGTTTACATTGTAGGTATTGCCAAGGCATTTATAGAATCGGGTATGAAGAAAAATATTTTGATAGTCGGTGCCGAAAAACTGAGTGCTATTACTGATTTTACTGATAGAGGAACTTGTATTCTGTTTGGTGATGGTGCCGGTGCAGCCATTATCAGTGCAACTGAGAATAAGGAAGAGGGTATTGTTGATGTTCATACGGCTGCCGATGGCGGTTATGCTGATCTTCTAATGACACCGAATTGCGGGACTGGCTCCGCTCACGATGATCTTGAACGTGAAAAGGCCGGTTGTTATATGAAGATGAAGGGCAATGAAACATTTAAAGTTGCCGTGCGCACACTGACAAAAGATGTTAAAGAAATCCTTGCAGAAAATAACATTGAAGCCGATACGATAGAGCATTTTATCCCTCATCAAGCCAATTACCGTATTATCAAAGCGGTTGGTGATGCATTGAAAATGCGTGAAGATCAAGTAGTACTTACCGTTGAAAAATATGGTAATACATCGGGTGCTTCGATCCCAATGGCCATAAACGATCTTTATGAGCGCGGTGGCCTAAAATATGGTGAAATGATGCTGCTTGATGCCTTTGGCGGTGGATTGACCTGGGGAAGTGCTCTCGTTCCATTTGCCGGTAAATAGTCCACTGACATAAGCATATATCATTATGTTAGGTTTATGGATTGATAATTTATTTTTAGCCATCATAGATGGACTGGAAGCATTTAAATTTGATTGGTTTGGATTCAGTGTCGTTATTATTATTATTATTATTATTACGTTAGCAGTGATTTACTTATCTAAATATCATACCTATGGTTTTCGAGATCGTCGTAAGGGATTGCGTAGAGACAAAGCTATTGTTGATCGTCGCAGAATAAGTGGTCGCCGCCATAAACACGAATTTGAACATGAAAGCCAACTTAGTGATCGTAGAAGGCGTAAAGATAGAAGATATGGATCTAAAACAAGAAGACGAAGGAATCAACGAAAAGAGGATAGAGTCAGTAATGATTGATTTTCCTCTTATTTATATTGAACAGCATAAAAGCGAAATACCCTGGCTTAAGATATTTACTAAAATTCCGAGAAAAGAGTTCAGTGATTGTACTGCTGAAGAGAAAGCCGCTATCTGGATGACACTTGATGTCATTGAAAGATTGATGCTGGAGTATTACCAACCCGAAAAGATCAACATCGCCTCTTTCGGCAATATGCTTCCCCATGTACATTGGCATATCATGGCACGTTTTAAAAAGGACAGCTACTTTCCTGAACCGATGTGGGGTTCAAAGCAAAGAGATGCTTCCCTTGAGCTTCCATCGTACGATAGATTTATAGAGTTGTTGCATGAACGCTTAGAGGCTCCTGAAAATAGTTTAGTCACTTTGAGCTGCTTTACTCCCTTAGCTTGGCGGTATTGAAGCCCTTCTCCTTCCAGAAAAAGGCAGAGAATTTAGTCTCTATGTGAGCGGTTGCGATTACGGTTACGGTTGCTACCACCGCCACTATTATGACGACGATTACCGCCACCACCGCCACCGTGGTGTCTACGATTTCTTCCACCGCTGCCGGATCTTCCGCCACGGTTACGTTCCATATTTTGAAGAATTTTTTCCAAACGCTGTTTATCAATACCGATGGTATTTGGTCCTTTGACTGAAGTACGCTCCATCAGAAGCGAGATCAGTTTATAAGCGATCTGTGCCTGGTCAAAATCTTCACTGAGCGCATCCAGAACAGTGTGTGCTTCATCATAAACAGTCTGACCTTCAATGTCCGCGATCATTTTGTTCATCTGTGACGCTTTGACATCTCTTTTGCTTGGGATGTAGGCATGTTCCATCGTTGTACCGACTTTGGATTTAATACGTTGAAGCTCTTTAAATTCAATTGGTGTGACAAGTGTAATCGCTTTTCCCTTTTGTCCGGCACGTCCCGTTCGACCGATACGGTGAACATATGATTCCGGATCAAACGGGATATGAAAGTTAAACACATGACTGATATCATTGATATGGATTCCCCGTGCTGCAACATCTGTGGCGACGAGGACGTCAATGGTATTATCTTTTAAGCCGCGAATAACTGCTTCGCGTTGACGCTGCTCCATATCACCATGAAGGCCTTTTGCGTTATACCCGACAGCAGAGAGGACATTGGAAAGGCGGTCAACTTCACGTTTGGTACGACAAAATACGATAACTTTTTCTGTCTCTTCTGAGTCAAGAAGACGAATGATCGCATCATCGCGTTCATTTTCATCGATTACATAGTACTGCTGTGAGATATCCTGATTAGTCGCTTCACCTTTGGTAATTGAGATAAACTCCGGGTTGACTAAAATACGCTTAGCAAGCTCTTTGATAGGCTGTGGCATCGTTGCAGAGAAGAGCAGGGTCTGACGCTCTTGCGGAAGGTAGGTGAAGATCTCGTTGATATCATCCAAAAATCCCATATCAAGCATCTCATCGGCTTCATCCAGAATAACGGTAGTAGGTGCGAAATTTGGAAGCATATCACGGCTGAGAATATCCATCAGACGGCCTGGCGTTGCAATCACTACCTGAGCTCCGCGTTCAATAAGACCGATCTGACGTCCGTAAGAGCTGCCTCCGTAGACAGTGACAGTACGTACACCTAGTTTTTTTCCATATTTGAAAAGTTCATCACTTACCTGGTTCGCAAGTTCACGTGTCGGTGTAATGACTAGGACTTCTACTCCGTCATTAAGTGTCATGTTATTAAGTACCGGCAGACCAAAAGCGGCTGTTTTTCCTGTACCGGTATGGGCTTGACCAACCACATCACGGCCTTCCATAATAATTGGAATAGCTTGTGATTGGATAGGACTCGGCATTTTAAATCCTGCATAACGAATACTTTGCATGATTTCGTGTTTTAGGCCAAACTCTTCAAATGTCGGCAGGTTCTCAGGCGCAGTTGCGCTCTCTTCTATGTTTGTATTTTCTTCGTTCATTGGTTTCCTTCTTGAAGAATAAATACCTTTTTAAGTTCGTGCGATTTTGTTTAAAAAGTCGCGTTAGTGCACCTCTAAAAGTTCTGATATTTCTATAAAGTTTTAGAGGTGCCCTATATCATTAAGGTATTCAAGATTAAATTTTCGGAATTATATCTAAAATTAATAAAATATATAGTGAATATAATCACAGATAATTAAAGTATAGGAGAATTTAAGTTAAAATAGTATCGTTAGAGCTAATTCTTAACCTCTTTACGATAAAATAATTTTCATAATATTGAGGGTTTTCCTAGAATGAAATTAAAAATATTTTTTGCAGCGATTGCGATGTTATTAATCTTTGGCGGATGTACAAAAGAGGTTGATGAGTACAATATGCCGGCGGCTTATTGGTATAAAAAGATGATTGAAAAGATCTCGGACGGCAACTTGGAAAAAGCAGACAACTACTATAGTTCTCTTCAAAGTGAGCATATCGGCTCGCCTTTGCTGCCTGAGGCAACCATTATTATGGCCATTGCGCACTTGCAGAGTGAAGAATATCTGTTGGCAGAACATTTTGTCAATGAGTATGTCAGACGTTATGCCTCGATAGGTGAGCGTGAATATGCCGAATATCTGAAGGTCAAAGCAAAATATATGGCCTTGCCTTATGCCAGACGTGATCAGGGTTTGATCCAGGATGCGATCAAAGAAGGTGAAGCCTTTAAACGCAATTATCCGCGTTCAGGTTTTTTTCCGATCGTGGATACGATGGTGACACGCTTGTATCTTTCAGAAGCAGCACTGAATGAGTCGATTGCCGAACTGTATGAACGCATCGATAAACCAAAAAGTTCCGCTTACTATCGCTCGATAAAACCAGAAGCCTGGATAGAATGGGAAAAGATCGATCCTGCCGATGTCGCATGGTACCGCAGTATGTTTGAAGGTGACGGTTCTGGAAGCTGGTATGGCTTTTTAATTCCGGATACGCAAAGTGTCGTGTCTCGTCATTCCTATTTGGACGATTCTGATGCGAGCATTAAGAAACAAGAAAACATGGAGTTAGAGGAGTTGCGTCAACGAGAGATGACCAATCCTTCTCCTGATGCCCCCTTATAAAAAGCAAGAAATTTATTTATAGGAATGAGAACAAATGCAGTTAGATAATTATGGAAATTTTCCGATGGATGTGCCGATTCTCTTTGAGGATGAACTTTTTTTATACCCTTTTATGATCTCACCGCTGTTTTTAAGCGATGCAATAAATATTGCCGCAGCGACGTACGCGATAGAGAATGACACACTGGTTATGGTTTGCCCGAGTAAGCCAGGGCATGAGGGTGAACGCACATTTGAATCCCTTTATGATATCGGTGTCATCGGTTCTATTATGCGTAAAGTAGCGCTGCCGGACGGACGTGTAAAAGTTCTGTTTCAGGGATTGGCTCGCGGACGCAGGCTAAAAGAGGTTGAGGGTGATGTTGTGATGACAACCGCTGACATTATTGAACCAGACCCTGCCAATGAGCTGAAAATGGATGCAATCTTGGAAGTGGTACGCGAAAAAGTGCGCAAGCTCTCACAGCTGAGCAGTTATTTTCCTCCGGATCTATTGCGTACGATTGAAGAAAACCATGAGTACAACCGCATCGCCGATCTTATCTGCAGTTCAATCAAACTGAAAAAAGAACAGGCGTATAAGCTGTTTGCAGAAGTCAATACTGAGAAGCGCTTTTTGCTGCTCATTGACTATCTGATTGAAGAGATTGAAGCCAATAAACTTCAAAAAGAGATACGCTCCAAAGTCAATACCAAAATGGAACAAGCGAACAAAGAATATTTTCTCAAAGAGCAGCTCAAGCAGATTCAGCGTGAACTTGGAGTGGATACGCAGCGTGAAGAGGAGATCGAAGAGTATCGCAAAAAACTAGAGCTTATAAAACCCCATCTGGAAGAAGATGCCCTAAAAGAGATCAATAAACAGATAGAGCGTTTTGCAAGAATTCATCCCGATTCTGCCGATGCGGGAATTATTCAAAGTTATCTTGAGTGGGTTCTGGAAATTCCTTTTGGAAAAATTGCCAAAAAAGAGTTGAAAATTCAAGACGTTGAAAATCAGCTTGATAAAGATCATTTTTCACTTGAAAAACCTAAAACACGTATTGCTGAATTTTTTTCTGTTAAAGAGTTGATGGAGCTTCGCGGCATTAAAGCGGCAGAGGGCAGCGGTGCTATTTTATGTTTTGTAGGCCCTCCTGGTGTTGGTAAAACGTCATTAGCAAACTCAATTGCGACAGCATTGAAGCGGCCGCTTATCCGAATTGCGCTGGGTGGGCTTGAAGATGTCAATGAACTGCGTGGGCACCGCCGTACCTATATTGGAGCGATGCCCGGACGCATTGTTCAGGGATTGATCGATGCCAAAACGATGAATCCGGTGATCGTACTTGATGAGATCGATAAAGTGGCACAGTCACATCGCGGTGATCCTACTGCTGTACTGCTTGAGATTTTGGATCCGGAACAAAATAGCAAGTTTCGTGATTATTATCTTAATTTTAATATTGATCTGAGTAATACTATTTTTATTGCAACGGCCAATGATGTCGGACGTATTCCTGCCCCGCTGCGTGACCGTATGGAATTTATAGGCTTAAGTAGCTATACACCGCAGGAAAAACTGGAAATTGCCAAACGCTACCTGCTGCCTCAGGAACTGAAAAAACATGGCCTTAAACCTTCAGAGCTGACTATTTCCAAACCGGCACTTAAAGAGTTGATCCATAGTTACACCCGAGAAGCCGGTGTCAGAAATCTTAGACGCCGTATTGCTGACATTGCCCGTAAAACAGCAAAGAAAATTTTAGAAGATCCTAAAATCATGAAAATCTCTGTCTCTGTTAAAAATCTAAAAGATTTTATGGAGAAAACTGTTTTTGAGATCGATAAGACAGATACAATAGATAAAGTAGGGGTTGTCAATGGTCTGGCATGGACAGCTGTCGGAGGTGACGTACTAAAAATCGAGACCATACGTATCAAAGGCAAAGGGACAATGCAGCTCACCGGAAGCCTGGGAGATGTCATGAAAGAGTCGGCGCGAATTGCGATGAGTGTGGTCAAAACCTTGATCGATGAACAAAAACTGAACGTCGATCATGCGATCATCCCCAAGTCTGTTAAAGAGAAAGAAGAAGATATTACGGTGGATGCAAGTGAAGTGTATAAGCGTTACGATCTGCATATCCATGTTCCTGATGGTGCCACACCGAAAGATGGCCCGAGCGCCGGCATCGCAATGGCGTCGGCAATTGGTTCGATCTTAAGTAATCAGAAGGTTCGTGCCGGGTTCGCCATGACGGGAGAACTGTCTCTCAGCGGCGATGTACTGCCGATCGGGGGTCTTAAAGAGAAATTGATCGCTGCACATAAAGCGGGGATGCATACGGCAATGATCCCTCATAAAAATTACGAACGTGATCTGGTGGATATTCCCGATGAAGTCAAAGAGGTACTGAATATCATTCCTGTCAAAAGGATTGAAGAGGTTATGAAGATTTTATTGATTAAAAAATGATAGAATCATAAGCATTCCAATCTGCAGGAGCGTGTATGGAGTCATTGGAACCTGAGATCATCATTGCGATTATTGCAATTGTATTGGTGTCAGTCACCGGTTTTAGTGTCTGGTGGATTATGCATACAAAAGAGTACGCTTTCAGTGCTGAACGTGCGCGTTATGATGATAAAATGCAAACACTTGAAATAGCACTTGCCTCACAAGAAAATGATTTTCTTCGACTCAATGAAAAATACGCAACCCTTTTAAATATCAAAACAGAGCTGGAGCGTGATTATGCGGTACTTCATACCCGATATGAGATTTCAGAAGTCAGTTTTAATGAGAAAATGAAACTGCTTGAAGATGCTAAAACGAGTTTAACGATACAGTTTGAAAATCTTGCAGGCAGTATTCTTGATAGAAAGAGTAAAAGTTTTGACGAGGCAAATCAAAAACGCATGGAACTTCTGCTCAAACCCTTCCGCGAGCAGATACAGGATTTTTCCAAACAGACTCAGGAACGTTTTCTTAAAGAGTCCAATGACCGGACGCTGCTTCAAAAAGAGATTTCCTTGCTTAAAACACTTAATGAACGTATTTCGGAAGATGCGCTGAATCTGACGAATGCCCTTAAAGGTGAAAATAAGACTCAGGGAAATTGGGGAGAGATTATTTTGGAGCGGGTCCTGAGTGAATCCGGTCTGCGCGAGGGCCATGAGTACGAGACGCAGGGCAGTTATAAAGATGAAGCCGGTAAAACACTGCGGCCGGATGTCATCGTCCATCTGCCGCAGGAGAAAGATATTGTCATTGATTCCAAAGTCTCTTTAATTGCATATGAACGTTTTATTGCGGCGGAAGATCCGGTGGATAAAGAGCGTGCCATGAAACAGCATATTGCTTCTATTCATGCTCACATTAAAGGCCTGAGTGATAAACGGTATGAAAAACTTGAGGGGATCAAAACGCTCGACTTTGTCTTACTGTTTATGCCGATAGAGGGGGCTTTTTTACTGGCACTGGAGCAGGATAACACCTTCTTTAGCAAAGCATATGAATCTAACATCATGATTGTCAGTCCGTCTACACTGTTAGTAACCTTGCGTACTATCGAGCATATCTGGCGAACGGAACGCCAGGAGCAAAATACCAAAGAGATTGCTTCGCAGGCGGAAGCTCTGTATGATAAGTTTGTCGGTTTTGTCGGCGATATGAGCAAAATCGGTGAGCAGATAGTCCGAACACAAAAAAGCTATGATGATGCGATGACGAAACTGCAGGGGAAGGGAGGGTTGATCAGCCGATCGGAGAAGATGAAAAAGCTTGGCCTGAAACCAAAAAAATCCCTGACGCTTCTCAGCAT
>Ga0164318_10004927_pt1 | contig 12899 bp, 12 predicted proteins | sample GuaBasSedimGuay9_FD_113734 | JGI IMG/M metagenome (GOLD analysis project Ga0164318, IMG submission 113734) | Subseafloor sediment microbial communities from Guaymas Basin, Gulf of California, Mexico - Guay9, Core 4571-4, 0-3 cm | ecosystem: Environmental > Aquatic > Marine > Hydrothermal vents... | reverse complement strand
TATGCGGCCACGCCCGTCCCACTGTATGGTTATTTATTCGCTTTTCTACTAGCCACCTGACAGTTTTGAAAAACACAGCTAAAACGTCGGTTGAGTGGCTAAAAGCCGTATCGAAACCACGTTTTGGCGCAGTTCTGAGTTTCGATACGCCACTCCGTGGCTACTCAACCGGCGAACTGCTGCAAAGTGTCAGGTAGCTAGTTCGCTTTTTTCGCTCTTTGTGTCGCTCGCGTCTGTGCTTTTGCTTTCTTCTGATTTTTTCTCTTGCGATTGCTTCTTTGTGCTGCTGGGCTTTGAAGTTGAAGACTTGGCTCGATTGTCGGTGACGTAAAAGCCCGAACCTTTGAAAATGACCCCGACAGGTTGGATCAACCTGTGTACTTGTCCCCCGCACTCGGGGCAGATTTTCACAGGCTCATCGTTCATGTGCTGCCAGCGTTCAAAGCGCACACCACAGACCTGACACTGATATTCATACAATGGCATACTCTTGCTAATCTCCTACCAAACTCTACTGGATATTATACCGCGAATGGATTGCTTGCGCAAGCAGATTCGCCGCCCGCAGCGCGTGTTCTTGCTGCCAAATGTGAATGTGCTATAATCAACTCTCGATGGCACTTTTCAGACGTATCATTTTGGTGCGTTTCATTTCGGTTAGAAGTAGGCGCGGTTTCCATACCGCGCGCTATGGAAAGCGCGCCTACCCAACTCATTTGAAACACACCCGTATCATTTTAGTGCGGGCAGGCAAAACCTGCCCTTACATAGGTAGTATCATCTCAATAATCCGGGGGAATGTAGGTCGGAATGGTATTCCGACCAGCCGGATTACCAATCCGGCCTACAAATGCCCCAACTTTTTGAGAAGATACCATAGGTATGTGAGAGGAATATGGCAGAGATAGCTTTGTGGCACGACCGTACAGTGGAGGCAGTAGTCGAGACTCTGGGAACCGACGTGGCAGCCGGCCTTACGGTGGCCGAAGCCAAAACCAGACTGGCTCAACATGGCCCCAACGAACTGGCAGAACACCCTCGCCCCGGTTTTTGGCAACTATTGTTGGACCAGTTCAAAAATTTTGTCGTCATCATTCTCCTTGTCTCCGCTGTCATCTCTTTCTTGCTGGGGGATGTGATAGAGGCCAGCGCGATTATGGCTATCGTCATCCTCAACGCCGTCCTGGGTGTGATCCAGGAGAGCAAGGCGGAGGAGGCGCTGGCGGCGCTCAAAAAGATGGCTGCTCCCGAGGCCCATGTCCTGCGAGATGGTCACCGCGTCACCGTTCCGGCCCGCGAACTGGTCCCCGGCGACGTCGTCTTCTTGGAGGCCGGGAATTATGTCCCCGCCGACCTGCGTCTCATAGAGAGCGTCAACCTCAAAATTGACGAGGCGTCGCTCACGGGCGAGTCGCTGCCGGTGGAAAAACGCGCCAACACGACAATGCCGAAAGACGCTCCCCTGGGTGACCGAATCAACAGTGCCTTTATGAGCACCACGGTCACATACGGGCGTGGCGCGGGCGTCGTCGTGGACACCGGCATGCAGACCCAGATTGGCCTCATCGCCGAGATGATCCAGTCCTACGAAGAGGAGCCTACGCCCCTCCAGCGCCGCCTGGATCAACTGGGACGCTGGCTGGGTTGGGGATCGCTGGCCCTCTGCGGCATCGTCTTCATCGAAGCACTGATCCAGGATACCGATCTCTCTCTCATCTCCACCCAGGGGGCGATCCCCTACCTGGTGCAGACCAAACAGCAGATTATGGACCTGTTCATCGTCGCGGTCAGCCTGGCGATTGCCGCCGTCCCGGAGGGACTGCCGGCGGTCGTCACCATTTGCCTGGCGCTGGGGATGCGCGAGATGGTGCGGCGCAACGCCCTCATTCGCCGCCTGCCGGCGGTGGAGACGCTGGGCAGCGCCACCATCATCTGCTCCGACAAGACCGGCACCCTGACCCAGAACGAGATGATGGCTGTGCGGCTCTATGTGGCGGAATGGCGGCTGGACGTGAGCGGCGAGGGGTATCAGCCCACGGGCGAGTTCGACCACTATGGCGACCCCGCCGACCCACGCGGCAACGCCGAGATCATGACCCTGCTGACCGGCAGCCTGCTCTGCTCCGACGCGCGGCTGGAACCGCTAGAGACCGAGGAAGACGGCAGGCGGTATCGCATGGTGGGCGACCCGACGGAGGGGGCGCTGGTGGTAGTTGCGGCCAAGGCCGGCCTGTGGCGCGATGAGGTGGAAAAGCGGCAGCCCCGCGTGGCTGAAATCCCCTTTGATAGCGATCGCAAGCGTATGAGCACCATTCATCGCATAGACGGAGGCCAGGAGGCACACGTTGCTTACGTCAAGGGTGCGCCCGACGTTATGCTGCCTCTCTGCGACGCGATTCTGGAGGAAGGCAAGGAGATTCACCTCACGCTGGGGCGGCGTAATCACATCGAGAACGTCATCCGCGATTTGGGGCAGGATGGGCTGCGTGTGCTGGCCGTGGCGCAGCATTCCCTGGATCAACTTCCGGATCAGTTGGACGCCGACGCGATTGAAAAGGACCTGGTGCTGCTCGGCCTGGTGGCGATGACTGACCCGGCCCGGCCGGAGGTTAGACCCGCAGTGGAGAAAGCGCGACAGGCAGGCATCCGCACTATGATGATCACGGGTGACTATCCCGATACTGCCCGTGCCATCGCCCAGGAGGTTGGCCTGTGGCGGCCCGGCAGCGAGGTGCTCACCGGCGCAGAGTTGAACGATCTCTCCGACGAACAATTGGCCGAGCGCATCGAACACGTGGACGTTTTCGCCCGCGTCTCTCCTCAGCACAAGGTGCGCATCGTCGAGGCGCTCAAGGAGCGAGACCACGTGGTCGCTATGACGGGCGACGGCGTCAACGACGCCCCGGCTCTCAAGCGGGCCTCCATCGGCGTGGCCATGGGCATCACCGGCACCGACGTCTCCAAAGAGACGGCGGACATGGTGCTCACCGACGATAACTATGCCTCCATCGTCTCGGCCGTCGAGGAAGGGCGCGTCATTTACTCCAACATCCGCAAGTTTGTCTACTATTTGCTCTCCTGCAACCTGGCCGAGATCATGATCATTTTCCTGGCTACCCTGGCCGGATCGCCGCCGCCGCTGACCGCTATTCAATTGCTGTGGCTGAATCTACTCACCGATGGCGCACCCGCGCTGGCGCTGGGGCTGGAAAAAGGTGATCCAGACATCATGGAGCAGCCGCCGCGCCCGGTGAACGAGCCGATCATCAATCGCTTGATGGTCGTTGGCATGATTGTGCAAACGGTCGTCATCACAACGGTTGTATTGGCCGCTTACTACATCGGCTGGAGCTGGGATTCTGCCAATCTGGCGCTGGCCCAGACAATGGCTTTTGTCACACTTTCGGCCTCTGAACTGGTACGCTCCTACACCGCTCGCTCGGAGCGTGTCTCTTTGCTCCGTTTAGGCGTCTTTAGCAACAAGTATATGCAGTACGCTGTGTTGCTTTCCGTCGTTCTCTTGTTCTGTGTGATCTATGTCCCTTTCCTCCGGCCAATCTTTAACACGGCACTGTTGGGGGCGCGGGAATGGGCCGTCGTTCTGCCGTTGCTGCTAGTGCCCGGCATCGCTGCCGAGATCACCAAGGCTATCGTGCGGCTGCGTTCCCGGCAGCGCACGGCCACAGTCACGGCGTAGAACTTGCCGGGTCAGCCAGACCTCTGAGGTTTCGCAAACCTCGGAGGTCTTTTCTGTGCGAGTTGCAATTCTTTTGGGTATCCTGTAAAATAACACGCAACGGCACGAGATTCGCGGAGCCAAGTGCCATGATGGGTTAAGGAGGTGTCGAAATGTTCAGAGAAAGAATACAGGCTAATTACGAAAAGTTGACCCCCAGTTTTCGCAAGATCGCTGATTTCATCTTGCAGCGGCCGCTGGATACTGCTTTTATGACCGCCACGGAGATGGCTCATACTATGGAGGTGGACGCGGCAACCGTCGTTCGCTTCGCTCAAACTCTGGGCTATTCCGGTTTCCGGGAACTCATCAAGGAGATACAGGAAATTATCAAGGCGGAACTGATGGCATCCTACACCACTACCCTGGATGCTCCTGATGATATGGGTCTCTTTCGCAGCCTCCTGGAGAACGAGCGGCGCAGTCTCTCATTGGCGCAGGCCCGTCTGACGGAGCAGGCCAATGCCATTCTCCCCATGCTCTTGGGCGCCCATCACATCTGGGTTCTGGGCCAGGGAACTGGCGCCCATCTGGCCGCCCTCTGCGCTTCTTCTCTGAGAGAGTTGGGTCTGCCTGCTATATCCATTGCCTCCGATCCCTTGAGCGTCGCGGCGAATCTTGCCGGGGTGGGCGTCGTGGATGTGGTGATAGGCTTCTCGCTCACCGGGATGGACTTGCAAGTGGCCGATGCCATCAGCTTTGCGCGCCAGCGTGAGGCCAAGACGTTGGCCTTCAGCGCTTCTCACGTCGCGGCGACGGCCCTGGCAGCCGAGACGACCGTCATCTGCCCCGGCCCTACGCAGGTGCACGTGCCATCGTTCACCGGTCTGGCTGCTATGATCGTCGTGCTCGTGGCGGCATTTGTGGCCCGCTACCCCGATGACGCAGCGGGGATAAAGGCGGACATGCAACGGGCTTACCGCGATCTGCTGGAACTCGAGGCCATTAGTTCATCGGAGGTGAACGTCAAAGAGTTGTGGCGCGAGTTCTAAGCGATGTCTCAAGATCACATCCTCGCTATTGACTGCGGCACCCAATCGGTGCGCGCGCTCGTCTTTGACCTGCGCGGTGACCTGGTACACAAAGTCCGCGTGCCTATTGAGCCGTATTTCTCTGAGCAGCCCGGCTGGGCCGAGCAGCATCCCGCCTACTTTTGGGAAAACGTCTGCGCCGCCTGTCAGCAACTCTGGCAGGTGTCTCCTGTTATCAGGGATGCCATAGCGGGCGTGGCCCTCACCACCCAGCGGGCGACGATGGTCAACGTGGACGAGCGCGGCGAGCCGCTCCGTCCGGCCATCGTCTGGCTTGACCAGCGCCGCACCGAGGGACTAGAGCCAATCGGCGGGCTGTGGGGGTTGGCCTTCCGCTTGAGCGGGATGACCGAAACGGCCGCCTATCTTCAGGCGGAGGCCGAGGCCAACTGGCTGCGCACATCCCAGCCGGAAATCTGGGAGCACACGCACAAGTATCTGTATCTCTCTGGCTATTTGACCTACAAGCTGGTGGGCCGCCTGGCGGATAGCGTGGGCTGCCAGGTGGGCTACATGCCCTTTGACTACAAGCGGCTGACCTGGGCGAAAAAGTCGGACTGGAAGTGGCGGGCGCTGCCGATGGACGAGCGACTGCTGCCCGAACTGGTCACGCCAACAGAGGTGCTGGGCGAGATCACTCCCCAGGCCGCCTCGGAGACCGGTATCCCGGCGGGGCTGCCCCTCATCGCCGCCGCCGCCGACAAGGCCTGCGAGGTGATCGGGGCCGGATGCGTGGAGCCGCACGTCGCCTGCCTCTCCTACGGCACCACAGCCACCGTCAACACCACCAGCCGTCGCTATGTCGAGGTTATCCCCCTCATTCCGCCCTACCCCAGTGCCGTCCCTGGAGCGTACAATCTGGAATTACAGGTTTACCGGGGTTATTGGATGGTCAGTTGGTTCCGGCGCGAGTTCGGCTTGCGAGAGGAGCAACTGGCCCACGAGCGGGGCTGCGAGCCGGAGGAGTTGTTCGATGAACTGATCGAGGCGGTGCCGCCCGGCTCAATGGGGTTGACGTTGCAGCCCTACTGGTCGCCGGGATTAAAGCTGCCGGGACCGGAGGCCAAGGGAGCTATCATCGGCTTTGGGGACGTGCATACCCGCGCTCACATCTATCGCGCCATCCTGGAGGGGTTGGCCTACGCGCTGCGCGAGGGGTTGGAGCGCACTCAAAAGCGGCTGCGGGTACGGACGACCGAGGTGCGCGTCTCTGGCGGCGGGTCGCAATCGGACGCCGCCATGCAGATCACGGCCGATATTTTCAACCTGCCCGCCAGCCGGCCCCACGTCTATGAGACCTCCGGGCTGGGAGCGGCGATGGACGCGGCGGTGGGATTGGGGCTGCACCCGGATTTCGAGACGGCGGTGGCAGAGATGACGCGCGTGCGCGACAGGTTCGAGCCGCACCCCGACGCGCGTGACATTTACGAAGGACTGTACCGGCGGGTCTACAAGCAGATGTACCGGCGGTTGCGCCCGCTCTACGACGAGATTCGGAGCATCACCGGGTATCCGCCGAGGTAGGGCGGTTTTACTGACCGCCTTACTTTGGCGCAAGGGTGAGAGCCTGGCGAAGGTCGTCAAAGCCTTTGCCGGGCTTTTGACGTATTACGGTAAAAGTGACACGTTTGTTACACAGAGATGCGCAGAGGAGTCACGGAGAGCCTCGGAGTGTTTTTCTTTGTGATCTCTGCGTATCTCTGTGTAAAACAGTGCGACTTTTGCCTCAATGTCTTTTTACCTTTTGGCCGCTTTTGATGTATAATCATACCCAATATGAAAGAGCGCATAATCTCACCCCAACCTCAAGAGGAGGAAGTCACCCTCGATAACGCACTGCGCCCGCAGCGGCTAGCCGATCTGATCGGGCAGGAGCGTGTGCGGGAGAACCTCTCTATCCTGATCGAGGCGGCCAAACAGCGCAACGAATCACTTGATCACGTATTGCTGTACGGCCCGCCGGGCCTGGGCAAAACCACGCTGTCCCACATAATTGCCAATGAGATGGGTATGCCCATCCGCATCACCTCCGGCCCGGCCATTGAGCGGGCCGGTGATCTGGCCGCCATCCTGAGCAACCTGCGCGAGAAGGAGGTGCTGTTCATTGACGAGGTGCATCGCCTGGGCCGGGTCGTCGAGGAAATTCTCTACCCGGCAATGGAGGATTTTGCGCTTGATTTTGCCATCGGCAAGGGGCCTAGCGCCCGTTCCATCCGGCTCAAGCTGCCGCGCTTTACCGTCGTGGGGGCCACCACCCGGCTGGCGCTGCTGACCGCCCCGCTGCGCACTCGCTTTGGCGCCATCTTCCGGGTGGACTTTTACGACCAGGAAGCGTTGGAGGCCATTGTGCGCCGCGCCGCTTGGGTGCTGAAAGTGGAGATGGACGACGCTGGTGCGGCCGAGATCGCCCGCCGCGGGCGGGGCACGCCCCGTGTGGCGCTGCGGCTGCTCCGCCGCGTGCGCGATTACGCCCAGGTGCGTGCCGATGGCCGCATCACTGCCGAGGTGTCCCGCGACGCGCTGGCTATGCTGGACGTGGACGAGCGCGGCCTGGATGACCTGGACCGGCGCGTGCTGCGCGCCATCGTCGCCAAGTTCGACGGCGGGCCGGTGGGGTTGGATACCGTCGCCGCCGCCGTGAGCGAGGAGTCGGATACTATTATGGACGTGGTCGAACCGTACTTGCTGCAACTGGGCTTTTTGGACCGCACGCCCCGGGGGCGCGTGGCGACGGCGCGGGCTTACGAGCATTTGGATATACCCTACCGGCGGGCGGAGCAGCCATCGCTGCTGTAGGGCAGTAAAATGTGATGGAGACGGTAGGCAAATTCCTGGTGATCGCAGGCGGCGTGCTGCTGTTGCTCGGTGGCTTGGTGTGGCTGCTCTCGAAAGTGCCCTTCCTGGGCCATCTGCCGGGCGACATTCGCATCGAGAGGCCGGGTTTTACCTGCCTGGTTCCGCTGGCTAGCTCAATTGTCCTCAGTATTCTGTTGACGGTGTTGCTGAACATCGTGATTCAAATTGTGCGGTTTTTGATCCGCCGCGGTCCCTAGTGTGGTCGAGACCCTATAGGCGCAGATTCACGCAGATTTTGTGTCTTCTCAATATCTTGGGGGAACGCGACCATCTTGGTCGCCAGATGCCAGCAAGATGCTGGCGTTCCTTCACATCACCCCCATTTTCAGTTAATCCAGTGCTCCCCCGATAATGCGTGTTTCCACCCCGGTCTCTGCTTCGATCTTGGCCGCGAACGATTCCAGTCCCGCCATTGCAAACGCGCTCTCCTCGCCGGTCGGTTTGCCCAGCACGACCAGGGCGACGTCCATCTCGCGGGCGGCGGCGATCAGTTCCTGGCGCATATCGCCGTGACGCAAGACGTAATCCGCCTTCACCCCCTGTTTCTGGGCCCGCTCCTGGGCCATAGCCAGCAGGAACTCGCCCATTTTCTCCATCTCGGCTGTCACCACGTCGGGGCGAACGGCGCGGGCTACCTTTAAGAATTCAATGTCTATCACGTACAAGAACAGTATCTCGTCGCCGCGTTCTTGGGCCAGAGCGATGGTCGCATCTTGGGTGCGGTAACTGGCCTCGCCTCCGCGCGTCGCGCACAGTATTTTTCCCATGTCGCCTCCTTGTTTGATCCGTTAATCCTAAAATCCGTATTACTACTCGGGTGTATGGCACAATAACATCGCATTTGTCATTGCGAGCCGCTGTAGGCGGCGAAGCAATCTCCACCAGTGTCATTTTTGGGATTGCTTCGTCGCTCCGCTCCTCGCAATGACAGAGGCTGAGTAGAACAAACCTGTGTTCTCAAAATCGAATGAACAACCACACTGTCCCAACCGCCACGGTGATAATCATCGCCGGCATTCCGGCCTTGAGGAACTCTTTGTAGGTGATGCGATAGCCGGCCTGTTCGGCGATACTGGCCATCACCAGGTTGGCCGAAGCGCCGATGAGTGAGCTGTTTCCACCCATCGCCGCGCCGATGGAGAGGGCGTAGAACAAGACCTGGCTCGACGCGCCGGGAATCGTCCGCGTGAGAAAGCCAACCACCGGCAGCATGGCGGCCGTGAAAGGGATGTTGGCGATGATGCCAGAGAGGAAAGCAGCCGACCATACTAGCACCAGGATCGCTGCCGTCAAATTACCGCCCACCATCCGGCTGATGGTAGCGGCGATGATGCTGATGAGGCCCACCTCCTGGATAGCGCCGACGACGATGAACAGTGAGATAAAGAACATCAGCGTCGTCCAATCCACCACCTTGAGCATGCTCTCGATATCGGGCGAAACCCACAGCAGCATCGCCACCGCGCCGATGATGGCGGTCACTGCCGGCACCAGGTGGATGCTCTCGCCTGTGATGAAAAGAATCAACATCACGCCAAAGATGATGCCCGACTTGCGCAACTTGTCCGGTTTAGTGATCCTGCCGCTCTCGCGCAGCCGGTTCAACATTGCCTCCGATAGCCCGCTCTCCTTCCCCAGGAACTGATCCCGGTAGCGGATGAGGACGTAAACGGTCAGGGCGGCCTGGGCCAGCAGCACGCCCGGCGTCAGCTTGGTCAGAAAGTCGGTGAAAGTGAGGCCGGCATAAGAGCCGATGAGGATGTTGGTCGGTGTGCCGATGAGGGTGCTGATGCCGCCGATGTTGGAGGCCAGTACCTCTGGGATCAGCAGCGTCAGCGGATTGACGCCCAGCGCGATGGCGATTTGGATTGTCATAGGTGTCATCAGCAGCATGGTGGTGACGTTATCCAGCAGGGCCGAAGCGATCGAGGTAATGAGCATCAGGATCGTGACCAGCAGCCAGGCCCGCCCGCCCGATAGTTTGTAGGACTGGTAGGCTAACCATTGAAAGATACCCGTTTCTTCGATGACGCTGATGACGATCATCATACCCATCACCAGAAAGACCACGTCAAAGTTGACGTATTCCAGCGCCCGCTCAAAGTCAAAGATGAACAGGTCGGGGTTGATCGCGCCGCCGACAAAAGTCGTGCCCAGCACCACGGCCACGCCCAGCAGGGCGGCCATCGTGTTGTGCAGTTTTTCCAGGGCGATGATGACTAAAATGGCAATGAAGGTGAACGTCGCCACCCAAAAGCCGGCCGTGATGCGCCGGGCCAGTTCCAGGTCGGGCAGGCGCAGCGACTCGCCCCGGTTAAGGCGGGCGATGCCGTCGCTCTCGATCTCTAAAACCTGGGATGCAAAGTGGGGGCGCGAGATTTCCAACGCCAGTGTTTCGATATCGCCCACGATCTCGTCCGGCACGTCCAGCACAAAAGCGCCGTCGGGCTGGCTTGTGGTCGAGATAAGGGTCTCTTGGTTTCCGTTGATTATCAGAGTGATTTCCGCGTCTCTGACCGGTTCCTCTTGCGAGTCGGTCACACGCCCCACCAGGCTGACCTGGTTTCCGTTCGCAGCTGGCCTTTCGGCGCGGACCAGTAGGGGCGGGTTTTGCCATAGGACCAACATCAGTCCCAGGAGTAGAATTGTCAATAGCGACAAGCGCTTCAGGCATTGTTTCATAATTGGACCTCCATTTGTTTTCTGTTTTGTAGCCGCGATTTCCAAATCGCGGCTACGGCTTGCTTTTTCTTCCATAACGGGAATTACTGCTTACTCTGGGACATCGAAAGAATCGAATCTTCCCCCTCTCACTTTTGCTGTCTGGCTGACGACGACAAAGGCGTGGGGATCAAGCTGCTGTACGATTTTCTCCAGATGGGGCACTTGTACTTTGGTCGTGGCGCACAGCAACACATCTCGCGCCTCGCCGGTGTACATTCCGGCGACTTTCAACGCCGTCACTCCCCGTCCTAGTTCTTGCGTGATTCGTGATGCGACGGCCTGTCCGTTGCTGGTGATGATGATCGCCATCTGTTCCTGGAGGCGAGTTTTTTGCGGCGAGGGGCCGGTCGTCCGCCGCAACCAGGAGACGGTCGCCGGTTCGTGTTTGCGCACCATGAGCACCGAGCAGGGCACGCCATCCGCTATCTGGTCGGGGACAGAGCCGAAAAGCATGTCCCGCAGGAACCATTCCTCCGAAGCCCCGATGACGACCATGTCGTAGGTTGCTTCATCCTCCGCCTCGGCTACCTCCGCCAGGATGCCGTCTGCCAGATGATTGCTGCGTTCCAGACGGAAGGCTACCTCTGCGGGAATCTCTCCCCGTTCATCCTCGACCAACTGGCGCAGGACCTCCATTTCCACTTTCACTTCCATATCCATCCCGTCTGCTTCAGGGAGCAAGCGCAACGCCGTCAGTGAGCCTTCCTCGGCTCTGACGATGTCCCAGCCCAACCGCAGGGCCAGACGGGCGTGTGGCCCTGCGCCGGTCGGGACGAGTACGCGCTTGATCTCGCCCACGCCACGGTCGCGCAGCACGGCCACGACCAGGGGGATGATTGTTGATTCCCCCCCGCGCCCGGTCCAGGATGACGGCCATCTTGATCAGGCTCTCGGCGGTCAGGGGATTGGCCACCGGCACCAGTATCTCGTGGTGAGCCGCCTCCACCGTCTGGGCCGCAGCTTCGACCGCTTCACTTACCGGCCGGCGCAATTGGTAGACGACTAGTCCCATTCCTAATAGCCCGGCGCCAAACGCCAGAGCTTTCGGCTCAATGAATATTCCCATCAGCACACAGGTGCCAGCGGCCACGAGGGGAAAAACTGGATAGAAGGGTACCTTAAAGGGGCGCTTTTGTTCTGGAAACTTGCGCCGTAACCAGATGATGGACAGGTTGGCAAAGACCAACAGATATAGGTAGCCAAAGTTGGCGATATAGCCCAGGAACACCTCCTGACTGCTGGCGGCACACACTGCGATTATGCCTCCACTGAACAAAACAGCTGGCAGTGGCGTCTTGAGGCGGGGATGGATGCGCGATAGAAAAGCGGGCAGGTATCCATCGCGGCTCAAGGCCAGAGGGATGCGAGTAGCACTGATCATAGCCGTGTTTAATGAGGAGAGGGTGGCCACCAATCCGGCTATCCCTATCAATATTTCGCCGGGCCGGCCATCCCCGCCGCGTGGCCGGTGAGCACGAACACGCCGGCGCCCATCGTGCCGCCGATGCCCAGTATCAAAATTTGGGTCAAACCGAGGGTGCGAACCAGTTGTTTTTTTGCCATTTTGATCTAGTCTCCTTGTTATGACGCGCTCGCGGGCCACGCTCCCTCCAACCGCACCGTCTGGATGGGATATGGCAAATCAATTTCTTCCTTCTCGGCGATTTCTTTGATCGCGCGCACCACCTTAGAGTGAACGTCGAACAAGTCGTGTGTTTCCTGGTTCACCCAGAAGCGGGCTGCCAGCGTGAGCGCCGAGTCTCCCAACTCCTCCGCCAGCAGGGAGGGCGCAGGCTCTTTTAGCACTCCCTCCACGCTCTGGATGGCCTCGATGAACACGCGGGTGGCCTGGCTAACATCCTCATCGTACCCCAGGCCGATGTGAACGGTGCGCCGGCGGTGGGGCAGTTTGGAGTAGTTGGTGATCGCGTTGGTAAAGACATCTATGTTGGGGAGAATCACCATCTCGCCATCCCAAGTCTTGAGCACCGTATCGCGGGTGGTTATATCCAACACGGCGCCAGAATAGCCTGCGACTTTTATGGCGTCGCCGATGTTGAACGGCTGCCGGACCAGCAGGAGGATGCCGGCGATAAAGTTGCGGGCAATATCTTGCAGGGCAAAGCCTATCGTGATACCGGCGATGCCCAATCCGGCGACGAAACTGGTCACATCAAAATTGACTTGGCCCAGCGCGGCCAGAGTTCCCATGATGAGCACGCCCCAGTATGTCAGTCGGGAGAGCAGGCGCAGCGTTTCTGGGTCGCTAATTTTTTGTTGGGCGGCGCGACGTACCCATCGCGCTGCCAATTTTGAAAGCAGTAACGAGCCTGCGAACGTGACTAGCGCTGCAATGAGGTGTGGTATAAAACGCAGCGCAGATTGTAAAAGCTCCTGAAATGTTCCACTAAAATCCATTTTTTACTCCCTAGTACCTTATCGGTGAAATTCTTGCACATTGAGCAAGAATTTGGAAACACAGAGCTTTACAGAGAAGACACAGGGAGACGCAGAGAAAAACTCGGTGAATCTCTGTGTCTGCGAAGCCTCTG
>Ga0164318_10004926_pt1 | contig 12899 bp, 13 predicted proteins | sample GuaBasSedimGuay9_FD_113734 | JGI IMG/M metagenome (GOLD analysis project Ga0164318, IMG submission 113734) | Subseafloor sediment microbial communities from Guaymas Basin, Gulf of California, Mexico - Guay9, Core 4571-4, 0-3 cm | ecosystem: Environmental > Aquatic > Marine > Hydrothermal vents... | reverse complement strand
GTCAACACCCGATAGTCGCTAGGTTTTAAACCGGATAAATCGGCATCTAATTCCACGGGCGCCAGTTTATCCAGTTCACCCTTAACATAATTTATATCGGCTTTGCTTTGAATCATCTTAGTTCCACAGCTAATCATCAACATTGTTAGTCCGATAACAAAAACGATCAACAATAATGTTTTCAGACTTCGTTTTACCATACCGCGCTCCCATATTAATCATTATTATCATATTTATTTAATTAACAGACACTTACCCTGTAGTTTCTGCGAATTCATGTTAATTGTATACAAATAGATTCCCGAGGGTAAGGACGATGGTGTCCAGGACACGACATATCTGCCCGGTTCTTTATTCAATAATAGCATTTTATCAACCAATCTCCCATTGATATCATAAAATGAAAAAGTGATATCACCGCTATCGATTAACTGAATCTGAAAATTGGATGAAGCGTTAAAGGGATTGGGATACATTCTTTCCAAATGGAAAATATTACCGATCTGCCGGTTGGATTCATTAACTGAATTCACATCGATAAAGTGAATGGTAAAATCATCGAAGAAAATAGTGCCGCTATCCTTTTTACCCTCATCCGTTTCCGCAAGATATATCTTTTTCCATGTAATCGGATAGTTCAACACAGCCGATGGATTTGCCCAGCTGGCAATGGCATTATCAAGGGAAACTTCCAGCTTTTTCCATTCCCCGGACCAATCGATTCCCGGATCTGCCTCCGTGAAATTTACCAGAAATACTTCCCCGTCGCGATCCCGAAACTCACCTCTGAGCCAATGCCCTTTGCCATCACCGTAAACTTCAATGCTGATGGCATCCGGCGTGCCTGAAATCTGGACCGAACAATTCATATACAAAACACTGGTGCCACCGGTCGTCAATCGATAATCCAGTTGTCCGGAACTCGGAAAGGACTTATAAACCGAATAGGACGGACTGATCGTACAGGCATTCAGATCGACCCTGCTACCCGATAAGGACCAGTTATTGACATTGTCAAAATCATCAATTACGACACTTGCAGCGACACCGACGGAAACATCTGTGGAACCGGTAATTTCACGATACTCAGCCGTTATTTCCGCATTGCCAACCTTCTCAGCCGAAAACAATCCCGTACTGCTGATCGAACCCGCATCTCCGCTAACCGACCATGAATATTTATCCGGTGACAAATCAATTACATTTGAATAATTATCCAGTGCAGTTGCATATATCTGTTGCTTTTCCCCGATTTTCAGAATCACCGGGCGAGGCTGCAGTTCAATGGAATCTATTCGAGTCACGTGAACCAATACGGAATCGCGGATATCACCGATATTTGCATAGACAAATGCCGAAATGGTATCCGTACCGGCCGTAAACTTTCCGGCAGCGTCGATACAACCGAGATTTGACGGACAACTCCACTGTAATAAGTCCTCCCGATAGGCTATCGGGTTATAATATTGGTCGAAGGCATTGATTTGAAATTGTTTTCCGGTTTCCGTCAACAGATACACCTCTCTCGGCAAAATGCGAATATGGGCTAAACTGTCGGATGGCGCCTTGCTGACAATCATCAATGCATTGCTAACCGAGCGTTCCACGCCGGAATCCGAAGGGCTGTTCTTAACGGCATTTCTGACAACCATAGCCGATGATCCGCCGCCATCCATATTTATTCCGTTATAGACACCCCACTCCAGCATGTAATCCGCCAATTCAAACAGCGACATCCCAACGCTGAATCCGGATTGTCGACCATCCACCACAAAAAGATACAGCATCGTCGAATCCTGAGAAAAACCAATGGCGGTGCGGGGATGACGATCTGTGGAAAAACTCCCGCCCGGAACCACAACGACTCCATCCTTGATCAGGGCCGGGCCTCCACCGATTAGTTCCTTGATTGCCCTTGATTCCGGCGGCAAGGAAAGCAGCATCTTAATCGTATCGCCCAGAACAATATTTTCTTTGAGAAAATCCCGGGAAACACCGTGTCCGGATAACACCAATCCGTTGGACGGAATAGTGTTATTTCCATGGCCTGTAGCCATAACAGTGTCAATCCCGGTAATTTTCAGGAACACTGTATCGTTGATAGCGGGAGCATCTATATATTTAGCCAGAACTTCGCATCCCCATTCGTTTGTTCCGGTACTGTGCCCCATATACTTATTATAGACAATCAGATTATCGGTTAACCGGGTTTCATTTACTCCGTTGATCGGGACAGACGCTCCATTTTTACACCATACCGTTCCGTTAAAGGAAAATATCCCGATAAAGGGTTTTTTATCCACAGTCACCCCGAATTCTTCCCGCTCAATCGGTCGACGCAATAATTCACCCTGAAGAACCTGAGCATTTATCGGAATTCCGCCGGAATCATAGAAATCGCCATTGATTGCACCGACAATCCGATGCTCTTCCCGATCGCTTCGTTTGCTCATGGATGACGGTTTCTCATAGGCATACAACAAATCACCGGATTTGATTGTCTCTACATCAATCCACTGATTATTCAGATCGACTTCCAGAATATAAAGATGCCAGGGACCGTTTGAACGAAAATCATGATAATAAGTTACTCCCGGACCGACTTGAGTACTTTCGAGTATTTCCGCATTCAAACTTGTGAAAGCGGTGAAAAGAACAATGAAGGAAAGAATTTTATTTTTCAAGACTTTTCTCGACCCATATTTGGACTAATTGAACTAAAGTGTCCACGGCTTCTTCCATGGCCTGCACCGCAATCCATTCCAGTTTGCCATGAAAATTATGTCCACCGGTAAAAATATTCGGTGTCAATAATCCCATAAAACAGAGCCTGGCACCGTCGGTACCTCCCCGAATTAACTGCAGTTGCGGTTCAATCCCGGCACGACTGACAGCTTCGAGAGCGTACTCTACGACCCGCGGATCTTCATCGAGTTTCACTTTCATATTCTGATAGGAATCTTTGATTTCCAGTTCAATCCTGGCCTTCGGATAACGTTCGGCCATTAATGCACTGACAGATTTAAGCCGCTCGGCTTTTTCGTCCATACCGGCTTTTTCAAAATCCCGGATCAGATACTTGACGCTGGCTTTTTCAACACCCCCTTCAAGAACATAGGGATGCAGATAGCCTTCCCGTTTTTCGGTTGTTTCCGGTGCCGGGTCGGAATTTAATTCCATGATAATATCAGAGACTATCTTGATGGCATTCACGAGTTTATTTTTGGCATAGCCCGGGTGAACATTGATTCCATGGACGGTAAACGTTGCCGCTGCCGCATTAAAGGTTTCGTTCTCAATTTCACCTACGGTTTCGCCGTCAACAGTGTAAGCATAGTCGGCGGCAAACTTTTTCACATCGAAAAACTTCGTTCCGTTTCCCACCTCTTCATCAGGCGTAAAGCCAATCCGCAAAGTTCCGTGTTTGATTTCAGGATGATCATTCAGATACTCCAGCAGAGTCATAATTTCGGTAATACCCGCTTTATTATCGGCTCCAAGAAGTGTCGTACCGTCGGAAGTAATGATATCGTGACCGATATGATTCTTTAAGGACGGATTTTCATTAAAGCGCAAAATCTGTGACGGATCGCCGGGCAATACGATATCGTCACCCTGATAATTTTCATGGATAATCGGCTTGACATTAGCCCCACTGACTTCCGGGGAGGTATCCACATGTGAAATTAAACCAATCGTCGGAACTTTTGCACTTTCATCGGGACTCAGGTTCGATGGGTAGGTCGCCATGACATACCCAAACTCATCCATTGCGGCATCTTTTAGACCCAGATCCTTTAATTCCTCCACAAGTAATTTTAACAGGTCTTTCTGTTTTTCCGTACTGGGATATCGATCTTCAACACCCTCCTGAGATTGAGTGTCGATTTTTACATAGCGAAGAAAACGCTCTACCATTTTGTCAGTCATGATTTTTTCCCTCTTTTTTAGCAGAATGATTTGAGTCTGAAAAACGATTTTTTTTCATCATTGATAAAATAGTAATTATTATGGTAAATGTGTAATGGAAATCCTTATCTGTTTAAACTCTTTTAAAAAAGAATTTGTTAGGTGCATTCTTTCCTGACTTTTGGTAGATTATTGCATGGAAAAAGTGTTGCGGAAAAATGAAAACAGGATAGTGATATGATCATCGATGACAACGTCAGTCTCGAAAATGAGCTGGAACATTTCAGGCAGGAAAAGGAAAAAATTCGCAATCTTATCGGACAGATAGGTGGAAAAGGTTCGGCGAAACAGGATTTAATCATCAATTTGCTCTTCTTGGCTCTTGTCATTACGCTATTTATTTTTGATATTATGCGACATGTATATCATGTCAGTCTGCCGTTGCCGCCGCTGTTTTCCATCGAGTTTGGTATTCTTGTTGTCTCCATAAAAATCGTCTGGATGATCTACAAACAGACAAAAGTGGAACATTTTCAATTCTGGATACTTAACTCCATCGAATTTCGATTGAACAGTCTGTCAAAGCAGATGAATGACATTGAGCAGAAAATTGAGAACTTTCAAAACGAGACATGATTATGAACCTTGAAAAATATCCAACCCTGACGATCATCCAGCATCCACTGATTCAAACAAAGCTGACGATATTGCGGGATGTCAATACCGATAATTATATGTTCCGGACGCTGCTGAATCAAATTGCCTCGCTAATGGTCTATGAAGTTTTCCGAAATACCGACACCGTCGAAGTAGAAGTTTCAACACCTCTGGAAACAACAACCGGATATAAATTATCCAAGGAGATTACTCTCGTTCCCATTCTGCGGGCCGGTCTCGGTATGGTCAGCGGTATTCATCAACTGATTCCCCGTGCCCGGATAGGTCACATCGGTCTTTATCGGGCTAAAAATACACTTGAACCCGTTGAATATTACACCAAATTTCCGCCAAACCTCTCCGAAACAAAAGTAATTCTGATTGACCCGATGCTGGCAACCGGGGGCAGTGCATCGGCGGCGCTGACATTTATCAAACAGCGCAATGTAAAGGATATCAGCTTTGTATGCCTGGTGGCTGCACCGGAAGGAGTGGAACGGATTATTGCCGATCATCCCGAGGTACCCATCTTCACGGCCGCTCTTGACCGCGAATTGAATGATCACGCCTATATATTACCGGGACTTGGTGACGCCGGAGACAGAATATATGGAACTGAATAGCAATTAATGCGAGGTTTATATGGATAAATCTAAAGTTTATCTATGCCCCAAATGCGGAAATTCCCAGTACGAATCATCGGAAATCCGCACAACCGGCAGTTTTCTGGCAAAAATTTTCGATATTCAGAATGTCAAATTTACAGCGGTTACCTGCACGCGCTGTCGTTATACCGAACTTTACAAAGCCGACAGCAACACGCTTGGCAATATCCTGGATTTTTTCACCAGCGGATAGAAAATGACTCGGTTTCATCTGATCATTGTCGGTCTGTTTTCCATGATATTTATATCCTGCAGTCCCAAATCCGTCATTCCCCAGGGAAAATGGGAAAGGGTATGCACGGGGTTTAACTTTCCCGAAGGTCCGGCCTGGGACGGAAAGGCTGCCCTATATGTTTCCAACTGCAAGGGCAACTGGATGGCCAAAGTTAATGTGCGAAGCGGCAATGTGGAAAAATACCTGGAACAATCCGATCTGTTGCCCGATTTTGTCCGCACAAACGGACTCCTCCATAAGGCAGGTTGCCTTTATGCCTGTGAATTTGAAAGAAACGCCATTCTGAAAATCGACGATGGAAAAAACATTACCATTCTAAGCAGAGGAACTCCGGAGCGCACTTTAAAACGTCCGAACGACATCACCATGGGGCCCGACGGCTTTCTGTATGTTACCGATCCCTTTCACTACGACAATTCCAATCCCGATGGCGTCGTCTATAAAATTGATCCGGTTTCAGGAGAGACGACGATTGTTTTATCCGATATTGCATTTCCAAATGGAATCGCATTTTCACCGGATAATCAGTGGTTGTTCGTTAGCGAGTCGGCCTTTAATCGCATATTGAAATTTCCTTACAAAAAAGGTAAGGTCTACGATGAGCCCAGGGTATTTATCACACTTCCCGGCGGCGATCCCGACGGTATCGCATTTGATAAAGCCGGCAACCTGTATATCGCTCATTTTGGCGGTTCGGCCGTCTATATGGTATCACCGAAGGGCAATATTTTATCAAAAATCGAAGCGCCCGGGAAAAAGCCAAGCAATCTCGAATTTGGCGGAAAAAACCTGAAAACCCTGTTTCTGACCGAAGTTGAAACCAACGCGGTCTATAAAATCGAAACCAAAATAAGCGGATTGTCTCTTTAACAATCCAGGGAGTCGCTATGTTTAAAACAATTCCAGGCATGTTAGCCAACACAATTGAAAAGTACCCGGATCACATTGCCTTAAAAATCAAAAAAGGTGAATCCTATCAAACCTTTACCTATCGTGAATTGGGTATCCAGGTTCAGCTGGTCACAAACGGTTTGGCCAAACTTGGTCTGAAAGCAAATGACAAAATCGCCATTTTGTCCAACAATAGACCGGAGTGGCCGATCAGCGATTTTGCAATCTTCTGTCTGCAGGGTATCACAGTGCCGATTTATCAAACCCTTCCCCCAAACCAGATTGAATATATCCTGAAGGATTCCGAAACCAGGGCAATTTTCGTCGAGAATCAGGAACAGTTCGACAAAATTCAACAAATTGATACTGCTCTCCCGAATCTTGAATTTATTATTACTTTCGAAATGGTGGAATCAGATATCCGTGAAGTTGTCTATTATAATGAATTGCTTAATCTCGGAAAGGAATATCAGAAAGATCATCCTGATTTCTTTAAACAAAGTATGGATACAATCGATCCGGAATCAACCTGCAGTTTGGTTTATACCTCCGGTACGACTGGTAACCCAAAAGGAGTTATGCTGAATCATCGCGGATTTATTCATGATATCGTTTATTCGGAAGCACAGCTAAAGCTCCGGTCCACAGACACATTCCTGTCATTTCTACCTTTAAGCCATCTCTATGAGCGGCTGGCCGGGCACTGGTGTCCGATGTACGTCGGCGCAACGATTCATTACGCTCAAAGTGTTAACACTGTAATTGATGATCTCCAGGATGCACGCCCGAACGTAATTGTAAGCGTTCCCCGGGTTTTCGAAAAGATCGCAGCGAAAGTACAGGACCAGGTCGAATCGAGTTCGAAAATCAAACAGTGGATTTTTTCCTGGGCTCAAAAGACCGGCCTGAAATACCATTCAAAAAAAATTGACAATCAGCTCAACTGGTTTATTAAAAAGCGGTATAAAATTGCCGATAAACTGGTCTTCCGGAAAATCAAGAAAGTGATGGGTGGGAATATGCGTTATCCCATTGCCGGAGGCGCTCCATTATCCGTAGAAACATTAAAATTTTTCGAAGCCCTTGACATGCAAATCATTGAAGGTTACGGAATGACCGAAACCCATCTGATCATCACGCTGACGCCCTTCGGCCACTCCCGCTACGGCTCATGCGGTAAACCCATCAAAGGCGTTGAAGTCAAGATTGCCGATGACGGAGAGGTGTTGGTCAAAGGTCCGACTGTGATGGCCGGATATTATAACAAACCCGCCATAACCAGAGAAACAATCGATGAAGAGGGCTGGCTGCACACCGGCGATATTGGTCACCTTGATAAAGACAATTACCTCTATCTCACCGACCGGAAGAAAAACATTCTGGTCACATCCGGCGGGAAAAACGTCCCGGCCGCACCGATTGAAAATATTCTCAAGAAAAGTAAATACATCGAAGATATTTGCCTCGTTGGTAATTTCCGAAAATTCATAAGCGCCTTGATCATCCCAAACTTCGAATCCCTGCGCCTTTGGGCGGAATCCCGGGATTTAAAGGCCAAAACCGATGCCGAATTGGTCGCTTTACCCGAAGTTATCGAACTTTATTCCCAGACAATTGAGCAATTGCAAAATAATCTGGCACGTTTTGAAAAAGTTAAAAAGTTTATCCTGCTACCCGATGAGTTAACCGTTGAAAACGGCGAACTGACACCCAGTCTGAAGATCAAACGCTCGGTAATCGAAAAAAAGTATAAGAAAGAAATCGATGCATTATACGACGACATTAATACCAATCCAAGCTAAATAATAAGAGACCTACATGGCTGACTATGAAAAAATTACAACTCTGCAAGATGAAATCCAGGCAACCGCTCTGGAGGGTGAGTTAAAAGCCCGGAAAATTCCATATCTGATACGTTCCTATCACGATAGTGTTTACAACGGTATCTATCAGCAGAGCAAAGGTTGGGGAATTGTGGAAGCGCCCATCGAATACAAAGACGAAATCCTGGAAATCCTTGATGATCTGGAAAAATAAGTTTTCATGTCACTCTCACGCAATCAGCATCATCCCCGGAAAAGCCGCTTTATCGGTAACAGTTTGGCGTCCTGCTAATCGGTTCACTACAATCACGTGCTCACCTCCCATGCCGTGATTGATCATAATCCCAGCCTGGACGAAATTCTGGCCATTAATTCGGAGTTATAACGATTCTCAAAAGAATTATCCAATGATAAAAAATTTCCACCCTTTGCTTTCCCCTCCTTGCTAAGGATGGGACAAAGGGAAGCTTGAATCTCTATGTATTTTACGGACATTATCCATACAATTTGCTATAAAACTTGCCTATTGGACGCACTTTGATGATGTCACTCCGGAAATCGAATACTGCGATAATGATTGCAGCCTGAACCACGAAAGCCGTAATCACAAATAAAGAAGCGTCGATGGAAAAAATAACCATCTTCAGATCATCCGGACAATCTTCCTGAAGTGAAAACCGTAAATCGCCATGGTGATGGCAATCGGAAATTTCCGGGGGTAACGAAATAGTGTATAGAAAAATAAGCGCCAATAATAGCTGCGGCCTTTTTCAAATAAACCTAATCTGAATATCGATTTAAAAAGCGCACCGATATCATTCAGCCTCAATCTCATTTGCCCTTTTGTCGGCAATTGGTATTCCCGGATGAAGAGTTTCACTCTCTGGTAGTAATTGGATTGATTATAAATAAAGCGCAACAATGAAATATAGCCATTCATTAAAATTTTATAATTCATTTTGGGTATAAAATTGAGCGATGCTTCAACATTGTTTCCGTCGAAAAAATTAATCAGCCGGTTTTCACTTTTCAACCGCTCGTACAACCTGGTGCCCGTCGGGGCATTTAACAAACCCACCATCGCCGTGACAACCCCGCTATTCTGAATGAGATTAATCTGAGCATCAAAGATATCCGGAGAATCGTTATCAAAACCTATAATAAATCCGCCGGATACTCTCAGCCCCTTTTGATGAAGTTTCTTCACTGACTGAACAATATCCCGATTCAGATTCTGGTATTTGCCACACTCGGCCAGACTGGCTGTGTTGGGGGTTTCGATACCGATAAAAATATGACTGAAACCGGCATTGATCATCAGTTCAATCAGTTCATCATCGTCGCAAATATCCAGGGATGTTTCCGTGGTATAGGTAAAGGGATAATTATGTTCCTCCGCCCAGTTTTGCATGGCCGGCAGAATTTCCTTTTTGAGTTTTTTCCGATTGCCGATAAAATTATCATCCACAATAAAAACCGACCCACGCCAGCCGGCGTTATAGATTGAATCCAGTTCGGTGATAAACTGCTGACGGCTCTTTGTGCGGGGTTTGCGTCCGTTCAGAGTGGTAATATTACAGAACTCACAGTTAAAAGGACATCCCCGGGAATACTGAATATTCATGGAGACATATTTGCCCATTTCCAATAAGTCCCAGCGGGGAATTGGTGTCAGTGAAATATCCGGAAATTGATCTGTTTGATAAATCGGCTTCGGGCAGCCCTTCTCCAGATCGGCCAGAAATTGAGGCAGGGTAATTTCGGCTTCATTCAAAATCAAATGATCGATTCCCAACAGATGCCCGGATTCCATCGTTGCCAGCGGACCGCCGGCAACAACCTTTACATCCATTTCATTGCATTGACGCACAACCCACTGAAATGACCGCAAATGAATATTCATTCCGCTTAAAAACACCATATCGGCCCACTCCAGGTCACGCTTTTTCAGAGAGCGTATATTCATATCGACCAATTTTAAATTCCATTCCTCCGGAAGAAGACCGGCTACGGTAATCAGTCCCAGCGGGATTTCCGAACTCTTGCGGGAAATAAATTTGACGGCATGTTTAAATCCCCAGAAAGTGTCCGGCGATTCCGGATATACCAATAAAATGTTCATGGATAACTCCAATTTATATTAAATTTTAATACGGCTAATATGTTTGATTATTACACATCTTTTACTAACATTAGTTTAGGAAATCTGATAATGATGTACTGTAAAATAAACGTAAAAATATCTACCGGAAAAGGGTTCTGAACAGTGAAAAAATACTCGAAAGCAAAGTACATCGTCATCTTCGTTCTCATTCAACTCTCCTGGCTGGCTGTTCTGGGCCTATGGATCGCCCGTTATGTTTCCAATCACATGACTCTTAAGGAGATTGATCAACGCTATGCAATTAATATCAACAGCGGGGAAAATATCGCCATACTGGTTGTCGGCCTGACGCTGATTGTCATTTCCATAATCGGGATGTGGGTCTTATTCCGATATTTGAATTTCCATTTCCATCAAACCCGGCTTTACGATAATTTTATCGCCAGCATTACTCACGAACTTAAAACCCCCCTCGCATCCATCCGCATCTATCTGGAAACCCTGAATTCATACCGGGATATTTCGGAAAAAGAGTTGCGTGAGTTCATCGATAAAATGTCCGTCGAAACAACCCGCCTGCATAAAATGATTAATTCCATTCTGGAAGCCGGCCGGCTGGAAAACCGGCGGACACCGCACAATTGTCAACTGGTCGATGCAAACGACACTCTGCTTCGCATTTGGGAAGACTTAAGAAATCAGTATCATCTCACGGAACATCAGCTTCGGATAACAGGCAATTCCGAATCCCGGGCGGTATTTGACATTAATAAAATCAGATTAATGTTCGAAAATCTGATGGATAACTCCATAAAATACACCGTGAATGAACCGAATATCGAAATACGATTGTCAGATTACGATAAATACATTTCAATCCGGTACCGCGATCACGGCCAGGGTGTATCACCATCACAATTACGAAAAATCTTTAAAAAATTTCACAGGGTGTACGATCCGAACCATCCGGATGTCAAAGGAACCGGCCTCGGACTTTATCTGGTCAAAGGGATAATTAACTTCCATGGCGGACGTATCAAAGCCAGTATCCCCAAAAATAAAATCGGTTTACAATTTCATATAAAAATCCCCCGGTATCCCCACTGTAAAAAACGCTATCTGGAAAAACTGCTGAATCCGAAACCGTAACACAATTCACCAATGCAAATTACCGAATCAAAATCACCCAAAATCCTCCTTGTAGAAGATGAAACCATTCTCGCAGAGGGAATCATCTTCAATTTGAAGAAACAGGGTTATTCCGTAGACTGGGTTAAGGACGGCCGTGCTGCTCTGGAAAATGCCTTTAACAATCCATACGATTTAATCCTTTTGGATATCATGTTACCCTACATTGACGGGTTTGAGGTTGCCCGTCGGGTCCGGGAAAAATTCCCTGCAATGCCAATATTAATGCTGACAGCGCGAACAGCAGTCAAAGACCGGGTCAAAGGGCTTGAAATCGGGGCCGATGATTATCTGACGAAGCCCTTCCACCTTGAGGAATTGCTGGCCAGAATAAAAGCCATGCTTCGGCGCAGCGAATGGTATCGACATGCCCAACCGACAATCGATAAATATCGATTCGGAGACAATGAAATCAATTTCCGGGATTTCTCATGCCAATCGGGTCGGAAATCCTTTCATCTGACCCAAAAAGAGGCCATGCTGATGAAATATCTGATCAGCCGCAAAAACCAAATCGTTTCACGTCGGGAATTGCTGGAAAATGTCTGGAATATTTCGGCAGAGATCGAAACCCGAACCGTCGATATCTTCATTGCCCGGCTACGGAAATATTTCGAACCCGACCCCAAAAAACCTGTTTATCTGAAAAGCATCCGCAGCGCCGGGTACATGTTTACGGAAAACGGATAAACATGTTGCGCATTGTTCTCGCTGATATCACAACACTGAAAGTTGACGCCATCGTAAACGCCGCAAATAAAACCCTGTTGGGCGGTGGCGGTGTGGACGGCGCTATTCACCGGGCAGCCGGGCCGGATTTGCTGGCAGAATGCCGGACACTTGGAGGGTGCAACACGGGCGATGCCAAAATCACCAAAGCATACCGGCTCCCCGCCCGATATGTTATTCACACCGTCGGACCGGTCTGGCGGGGCGGTCAATCCGGCGAAGCGGAACTGCTGTCTCGTTGCTATCGGAAATCCCTGGAATTGGCGGTGCAATACAATCTGAAAACGATAGCTTTTCCATCCATCAGTACCGGCGTCTACGGTTATCCTGTCGAAAGTGCCGCCCGCATCGCCGTGGATACGGTAATCGAATTTCTAAAAGAAAATCAGTCCCGTATCGCCGTCACATTTTGTTGCTTCTCCGAAAAGGACTTGAACATTTACAGGAAAATACTTGCTGAAACCAAAAATAATTCACCATCGACTGCGGAGTAGTGACCCTGCGAAACAACTTCCAGATATGGCAATTCCCCGGAATTAAACCTGTCAGGTTTATTAAATTTTTCCAACCCCGGGTAGAGTAACCGATTATACCTGACAGGTTTACGGCATGACTTTCCGATTCTCGTTACTGAACCCCACGTCTTCAAAAACGTTTCGCCGGCTAAACCTCTCCGCAACGAAAGAAAACAGGTATTT
>Ga0164318_10004925_pt1 | contig 12901 bp, 12 predicted proteins | sample GuaBasSedimGuay9_FD_113734 | JGI IMG/M metagenome (GOLD analysis project Ga0164318, IMG submission 113734) | Subseafloor sediment microbial communities from Guaymas Basin, Gulf of California, Mexico - Guay9, Core 4571-4, 0-3 cm | ecosystem: Environmental > Aquatic > Marine > Hydrothermal vents... | reverse complement strand
AGAGATGAGGCAGAAATAAGAGGTCATAGGAGAACTTATGTTGGGGCGTTACCTGGCAAAATCATTCAAGCAATTAAAAGGGCAGGTGTTAAAAATCCCTTGATAATGTTGGATGAGATAGATAAACTTGGTGCCGATTTTAGGGGGGACCCAGCTTCTGCTTTGCTGGAAGTCCTTGACCCTGAACAAAATCATTCTTTTAGAGACCATTACCTTGATGTTCCTTTTGACCTCTCAAAAGTATTTTTCATAACCACCGCTAATGTAACCCATACAATACCTCCTGCTTTGCTTGATAGAATGGAAATTATTGAAATACCAGGATATGTAGATTTGGAAAAAGTTGAAATAGCTAAAAAATATTTGATACCAAGGCAAATAAAAGAAACTGGATTAAAAATTTTAGATATAACTTTCTCTGATGAGGCAATTTTGAAGATTATTAGAGATTATACAAGAGAAGCAGGTTTAAGGGAACTTGAGAGAAAGATAAATGCTGTTTGTAGAAAGATTGCTTTTGAATATTCAAGAGGCAAATTAAAGAGTAAAGAAATTCATATTACACCAGAAAAGGTAGAAGAGTTTTTGGGTCCTCCTATTTATTATAATGAGGTAATATCTCGTAAAAATGTTCCTGGAGTTATAACAGGTTTGGCTTGGACGCCTACAGGGGGAGATATAATTTTTATTGAAAGTTTAAAAATGCCAGGCGGTAAAAATTTAATTTTGACAGGACAGTTGGGCGAAGTTATGAAAGAATCAGCCGAAGCAGCACTCTCTTTGGTAAGGGCAAGGGCTAAAAAATTGGGTATTGACGAAAGATTTTATGAAAAAAGCGATATTCATATTCATGTTCCAGAAGGTGCTATTCCTAAGGATGGGCCTTCAGCAGGTATTGCTATATTTAGTTCCCTTGTTTCTCTTTTAACCGAAAAACCGGTTGATTCTCAAATAGCAATGACGGGAGAGATAACCCTTTCAGGAAGAGTTTTGCCTGTTGGTGGAATAAAGGAAAAAGTTATAGCTGGGAAAAGAGCTGGAATAAAGAAGATTATAATGCCAAAGTGGAATGAGAAAGACTTGAAAGAACTTCCTACCTATGTGAAAGAGGGTATTGAATTTGTTTTTGTTGAGAATGTTGATGAAGTTTTAAAGGAGGTATTTTAAAAGATGGCTCGTTTGGAAATAAGATGGCATGGTAGAGGAGGAATGGGGGCCAAAACGGCTGCTTTACTTTTGGGTGAGGCCCTTATAGCTCACCATAAGTATGCCCAGGCATTTCCTGAATATGGTCCCGAAAGAAGAGGAGCACCTGTAAAAGCATATACTCGTCTCGATGATGAACCTATCTATATCCATAGTGGAATTACTCAACCTGACATAGTTGTTGTTTTAGATCCTCGTCTTATAAAGGAAAAAGAAACCCTTGAAGGTCTGAAAGAAAATGGGAAATTGCTTGTTAATACTACTTTAGAACCCGGAGAACTCAGGAAAAAATTGGAAAGTGAAAACCTGGTTTTACCTCAAGGTGTGAAAATCTATACTGTGGATGCTTCTGGTATTGCTAAAAGCATATTGGGTGTAAATATTCCAAATACGCCGATGCTTGGTGCTCTCATAAAAATTTCAAATGTAATGGAACTTGATGAATTTATAGAAGCCGTTGAAAAAAGATTGTCTGTTAAATTCAAGGACGAAATAGTTAAGAAGAATATTGAAGCTATTAGAAAGGCATATGAGGAGGTTAAAGGAGAATGAAAAAAACTTGGAAAGTTTTGAAAGAGGAATCTTTTGGTGCAATAATAAAAGATGCGGGTAATTCCCGTGAATTTAAAACAGGTTCATGGAGAACAAAAAAACCGGTTTGGAATGAAAATGCTTGTACACATTGTCTGTTTTGCTGGCTTTATTGCCCAGATTCTTGTATAATAGTTGAAAACGGAAAGATGAAGGGTATTGATTATAATTATTGCAAAGGTTGTGGTTTATGTGCATCTGTCTGTCCTACTACTAAAAAGGGAAAAGCAATAAAGATGGAAGAGGAGGTTTTGTAAAATGAGGAAAGTAAGAATGGCTTTTACCGGCAATGAGGCGGTTGCTTATGCTATGAAACAAATAAATCCTGATGTAGTTGCTGTTTATCCTATAACTCCTCAAACGGAGATAATGCATTCTTTTTCCATATATGTTGCTGATGGTGAAGTAGATACGAATCTTGTGACGGTGGAGTCGGAGCATTCTGCCATGTCCGCTTGTGTGGGAGCATCTGCTGCTGGAGCAAGAGTTATGACCGCTACCGCATCCCAAGGACTCGCCTTAATGCATGAAATTTTATATATAGCATCTGCCTTGAGATTACCTATAGTGATGCCAGTGGTTAATAGAGCCCTATCTGCTCCAATAAATATACATTGTGACCATTCCGATATGATGGGGTCGAGAGATTCTGGCTGGATACAGATATTTACGGAAAATGCAAATGAAGCATATCATTCTGTAATCCTTGGCGTTAAATTGGCAGAAAAAGTTAATCTCCCTGTTATGATAGGACTTGATGGGTTTATTATAAGCCATGGTATGGAAGTGGTTGAAACACTACCTACCGAAGAGATAAGAAATTTCCTTGGGGAAAGAAAACCTGTTTATTCCTTGCTTGATGTTGACAATCCTATAACCGTTGGTCCTTTGGACCTTCAAGATTATTTCTTTGAACATAAAAGGGCACAGATAGAAGCAATGGAAGAAGCGAGAGAAGTTATCCCTAAGGTTCACGAGGAATATAATAAAAAGTTTGAAACTAATTTGCCAGATTTTGTTGAGCCGTATAAAATAGAAGATGCTGAATTGGGCGTCATTGCCATGGGTTCAGCTGCTGGGACAATGAAAGAAGTAGTGGATAAACTTAGAGAGAAAGGTAAAAGAGTGGGGCTTTTAAGGATAAGAATTTTCAGGCCATTTCCTTCTGGTGAAATTTTAAAATACACAAAACATTTATGTGCTTTGGGGATTATGGATAGAGCTCATTCTTTAAGCGGGTTAGGAGGTCCTTTATGGACAGAGGTCAGAAGTGTTTTCTATGGAGAGTCGTGTGTTCCTCCGGATATGAATTTTATATATGGTTTAGGAGGAAGAGATTTCTTTATGGAAGATGGAGAAAAAATTTTTGATTATCTTGAAAAGCTTGTGGAAGGTAAGGAGCAATCTGGTAGCGTAAAATATATAGGTTTAAGGGAATAAAAGGAGGGAGAAAATGGTTACATTAAAAGAACTTTCCAGAAGGGGCAAAGAGTTAGCCCCCGGTCATAGGGCATGTGCAGGTTGTATGTTTCCTTCAATTATCAAAATGGTTTTAAATGCTACTGATAAGCCCGTGGTTGTTGCAAATGCTACAGGATGTATGGAAGTTGTAACCACAATTTTCCCTTATACTTCCTGGAAAGTTTCCTGGATTCATAATGCTTTTGAAAATGCTGCTGCAACTATTTCTGGTGTGGAAGCAGCTTATCAGGTTTTAAAGAAAAAGGGGAAAATTGATAAAGATATAAAATTTGTTGCTTTTGGTGGAGATGGTGGAACTTATGATATAGGTTTACAGGCACTTTCTGGAGCTTTGGAAAGGGGACATGATTTTTTATATGTATGCTATGATAATCAGGCGTATATGAATACAGGGATACAGCGTTCAGGAGCTACTCCTTTTTCTGCCCATACAATGACTTCTCCAGCAGGAAAAGCAATACCGGGTAAACAGCAGAAGAGAAAAGATTTAACAGAGATTGTTGTTGCTCACGGTATTCCTTATGCTGCTCAAGCTTCTCCAGGTTACTGGGCTGACCTTGTGAAAAAAGCTGAAAAAGCTTTCTCTATAAAAGGCCCTAAATTTCTTAATGTTTTATCTCCCTGTCCCCCAGGTTGGGGATACCCTGAAGAAAAAGGTATAGAGATAGCTAAATTGGCTGTTGAAACATGTATATGGCCACTTTATGAAGTAGAATATGGAAAGTATCGCATAACCTATAAACCTAAAAATAAACTTCCGGTTATTGAATGGTTGAAATTGCAAAGGAGATTTAAACATATTTTGAATAATCAAAAATTGATTGATGAATTCCAGAGACAAGTTGACGAGACATGGGAAAGGCTCCTAAAACTTGAGGAAGCTACAAATAAATAGATATGCAAAAGATTTACGAAGGAAAAGCGAAAGTTGTTTATAAGGACGGTGAAAGGTATTATATCAAATTTAAAGATGAAGTAACCGCTTTTGATGGTAAGAAGAGGGCTTCCTTTGAAGGTAAAGGTTATTATGCAAATAAAATAAGTTCCTTTTTATTTGAATATCTCAGAAATTTTAAAATAAAAACTCATTATATAAAATGCGATGATAAAGGTTGTTGGGTTTATCCTGCTAAAGTTTTCCCTTTTGAAGTCGTCGTTAGAAGTGTTTCAACAGGTAGTTTTGTTAGAAGATACGGGATTAGGGAAGGCGAGAAGATAAAGATTATTGAATTTTTCCTAAAGGATGACAAACTTGGAGATCCTCAAATAAGCGAAAGTTTTATAGTGGATTATAAAAAATGGATTTCTAAAAATGAGTTGGAATTTTTGAAAATTTTGGCTTTTGAAATCTTTGAAAATCTTTCTAATTTGTTTATGAAAGCTGGTTTGAAACTTGTTGATGCTAAATTTGAATTTGGAAAGTCCGAATTTAATGGTGACATAATGCTTGTAGATGAGTTAAGCCCTGATGTTATGAGAATATGGACTCAAAAAGGAGAGAGTTTAGATAAAGATGTTTTTAGAAAAGGTAAAGGCAATTTGGTTGAAGTTTATTCACGATTGTGGAATATTTTAAAGAGCATTGATTATAATGATATAATTAGGAAAAAGAGATATGAAGTTAAAGTATTGATTGAGTTAAAAGAAGGTTTGCTTGATCCTCAAGGTAGGGCTGTTAAAGAAGCACTTTTAAATCTGGGATTTGATGATATAAAAGAGGTTAGAATTGGTAAAGTTTCAAAAATAGTTCTTATGGCTTATTCGGTATCTGAAGTTGAGGATATTTTAAAAAATGCTTCAGAAAAACTTTTGATAAATCCTCTTGTTGAAAAATTTGAGATTTTGTGGTTATGAGAGTTTTTGGGATTTTTGTTTTTATATTTTTAATTTTTTTAGGTGTCTATTTCTATTTTACCAAGTGGAGACCGATTGTAGATAAAGTTAATGATTTGAGGAAAGAAAATCTTTATTTATCAAAAAAATTAGCCGAAAAATGGGAATCTCAAGAAAGTAAAATGTTTTTCAGTAAATTTGAAATTTCAGAAGAAAAATTGAAAGTGGTTATTCCTTCGGATGAGGTGTTTGTTTCTGGGACTGCGGAAATCTCTGATAATGGTAAAAAAGTTTTAAAAGATTTGATTAATACATTAAAAAAACGAGGTTTTAATAAAATAGATATAGAGGTTCATACTGACAATACTCCTGTGGGAGCACGTTTAAAGGTTTTGTATCCTACAAATTGGGAACTTGGAGGGGCAAGGGCTTCTAATATCGTTAAATTTTTTATACAAAATGGTATTCCAGCAAATAAGTTAAGAGCCATATCTTGCGGAGATGCTTATCCTATAACGAGTAATTTAACGCCCGAGGGTAGAAAACAAAACCGTAGGATTATTTTTTATATTTACTAAAAAGCAAATTAAAAAAGGAGGTTTAAAACAATGTTTAAAGTAATGATAATGTTAATAACAGGGGCAAAGATGTTAGGTATGGTAGATAACAGCACTGTGTATGATAAACTGTGGCTTAAAGACACTTTTGTTATTGGGCCTGATAGTTATGGCTATATCTGTGTTGCAGATACTAATCCAGATGAGTTTCCCTGGATAGATATAAGTGCAATTGGGACCGAGATAATAGGCCTTGGTGATGATAACTTTGTGGGTCCATTCCCTATAGGATTTGATTTCCCATATTACTGGTATAATGTAAACCAGTTATGGTTCTGCTCAAACGGTGTAATTCATTTTTCATTCCCTACGGCTTTATGGACAGCTTATGATGCTCCCATGCTTCCTGACCCTGCTCAGCCTAACAATATGATAGTGGCACTTGGTTCCGATTTAACTTTTGAAGATACCGCTTTGACAGAAATATATTATTGGACCAACAACTCAGATACTTTTATACTTCAGGTAAACAATGTTAAGATATGGACTCCTTATGGCGATAGTGGTAGATATACTTTTGAAGTTATATTAACTGCAAATGGGGAGATTACTATTCTCTACAATAAGATACAGGAAGGTGCTTATTATTCTGGGGCTGAGCCTATAGTTGGAATAGAGGATATAACAGGAACAGTTGGTTTGACCTATCTGTATCATAATAACCCACCTGCTTGGAAGTTAAGGGATACAATGATTGTTAAGTTTATAAGACCAGATACTACATCTCTGGAAATATATGATTTGGCCATAGAAAAATCTTTGAGATATCATAATAAAATTTGCATGTTAAGATGGTCAGATTCTCTTGAACCTTGGGTAGATGTAAAAAATGTTGGTAATCAAGATATAACCAATTTTAAGGTAAAGATAGAATTGCATAAGAAATGGAGAGTAGGTAATGCTTATAACGATGTAATAATACTTCAGGATTCCACCATTGTAACAGATGTAGTTCCTTCTGGGAGCGTTTATAGAGTTACTTTCCCCAAGTTTGGAGATTGGGATGTTTCAGTGCCTGATTATTATTTGAAAGCTGTCGTTTCTCATGATAGTGATATTGTTTATGAGAATAATTTTGCTTCTGTTGAAATTAATCTTATAGATACGACAGATTGGTGGAGATATGATGAAGATCCACAGCAGATTTTCGGAACCTCATGGATAGGTGCTGGTAGTGGATGGGGAGCAAGATTTGTTCCATTATTCTATCCGGCTACCGTTGAATCTATAGGTGTCTTCTTTGTTGTAAGTGGGAGTATCCAACCAGGAAATGCTAAAATCTCTGTATGTGATATAGACCCTTCAACTGGATTACCAGGTGAAGAACTCTGGAGCACTACTCAATATGTTTCTTCATCTAATTTCTATGTGTTTAATCCAAATATTACAATAGATTCCTTGGGCTTCTTTGTTACAGTAATTCAACTTAGTGAAAATGGTCCGGGTATGGGATTGGATACAAATAAACCTGTTTCTCGTGAATTTTATGAATATACAGGAACATGGGCTCCTAATAGAGATAAAGAGCTTGAAGATCCCTACATAAGAGCGTTCATAACAATGCCAAATGTTAATTTGAAAGAAAAAGCAGGTAATCTGGTTTATGGAGGTCTTATGAGCATATCCGGGACAACTATAAAAGGGAATGTGTTAAAGATTACCTATGCTGTTCCTTATGTTTCTGATGTTAAAATAAAACTTTATGACATTTCTGGTAGATTAGTCAAAAACATGATTTCAAGAAAGGTCCAAAAAGGTATCCATAGTGCTAAAATAGATGTTTCATCTTTGGTTTCAGGGGTTTATATTTTAAGATTTGAAGCTGGCAAATTTAAACAGGTTAGAAAGATCGTTATAATGAAATAAAAATTTGTATTTGGGGGGAGGTGCTATTTGAACCTCTCCCCTTTTAAAAAGGAGTATAGGGATGAAAGTTCCAAAAGATTTAAAATATACAAAAGAGCATGAATGGATAAGGGTGGAGGGTAATGTAGGTGTCATAGGAATAACTGATTTTGCTCAATCTCAATTGTCAGATATAGTTTATGTTGAGCTTCCTGAAATTGGAACAGAAGTTAAACAGATGGAAAGTTTTGGCACAGTTGAAGCAGTTAAAGCTGTTTCTGATTTATACTCCCCTGTATCGGGTAAAGTTATAGAAGTTAATCAGAAAGTAAAAGATGATCCCTCTATAATAAACAAAGACCCTTATGGTGATGGGTGGCTCATAAAAGTTGAAATTTCTAACCCAGATGAATTAAATAACCTACTTTCTCCTGAAGAGTACGAAAAATTGATTTCAGAAGAGCATTAAAATTTTTTTAAGTTAGGAGGAATTTTATGGCTTATATTCCGCACACTGATGATGACATAAAGAAAATGTTGAAGGATATTGGTGTATCTTCTGTAAGAGAACTTTTGATCAAAGCGGTTTCCGAAAAATTTTTAAAAGATTATAAACTAAATTTACCTCGTCCTCTTTCTGAATATGAAGTAATAACTCTGATGAAAGAAATTGCAAGATTAAATGCTCATGATTTAGTTTGTTTTGCTGGTGGTGGAAGTTATGACCATTTTATTCCTTCTGCGGTTTTCCATATTTTGCAAAGAAGTGAGTTCTACACTGCTTATACTCCCTATCAAGCGGAGGCCTCTCAAGGTACACTTCAAGCGATGTTTGAATATCAAAGTGTTATAATTGAACTTACAAATATGGAGGTTGCAAATGCTTCTATGTATGAAGCAGGTAGTGCTCTTGCTGAAGCAATTTTAATGGCTTTTAGAATAAAGAAGAAACATAAAGTTTTGTTGCCTAAAAACTTAAATCCTCTGTATAAAAGTGTGGTATATACATATCTTCACAATCTTGAAGATTCTGAGATAGTTGAAATTGACTTTGATAAAGAATCTGGCAAAATAGATCTTGAGGATTTGGTTAAAAAAATAGATGAAAAAACAGCATGTGTAGTTGTGCAACAGCCAAATTTCTTTGGTATTTTAGAAGATGTTTTTGATATTGAGAAAATTGTAAAAGATAAAGATTTGATTTTTATAAGTGTTTTTTATCCTATATCCTTAGGGATTCTTGCTCCACCGGGTGATTATGGAGTGGATATTGCTGTTGGTGAGGGTCAAAGTATAGGGTTGCCTTTGTCTTTTGGTGGCCCTTATTTAGGGGTGTTTACTTCAAGGAGAAAATACATCAGATATATGCCGGGCAGGATAGTGGGGGTTGCTGAGGATGTGGAGAGGAAAAGAGGATATGTTATGGTGCTTCAAACAAGAGAACAACATATAAGAAGAGAAAAGGCAACTTCAAATATATGCACTAACCAACAATTATGTGCTTTGGCTACCTTGGTTTATCTATCCTTAATGGGAAAAGAAGGTATAAAGGAAGTAGCTTACCAATCTTTACAAAAAGCTCATTATCTTGCAGATAGATTAAAAGAAGAAGGTTTTGAAATTATTTTTAAAGGTAAATTCTTTAATGAATTTGTTTTAAGATTTGAAAATAAAAAAGCCGAAGAAGTTGTTAAAAAGGGTTTGGAGAGAAATTACTTTTTGGGTGTTCCCCTTTCAAAATTTGGTTATGATGAAAATCTTTTATTGGTTTCAGTTACAGAAAAAAGGACTCGTGAAGAGATTGAAAATTATATAAAAATTTTAAAGGAGGTATAAATCTATGCCAACAAGTTTGCCAATAGAGGAAGTTTATGTTAATGAAAGAGTTATAAAGATAACTTTAAAGAATGTTAGGGATAAACCGGGTATAGCGGCAGATATTTTCAGGATACTGGCAAATAAGGGGATAAATGTTGAGTTGATTGTTGGGGGTCCTGGTTCTAAGGGTCATGCTGATATAGCGTTTTTAATTCTTGAAAGTCAATTGCCAAAGATTGAGGAAGTCAAAGAAGAAATTTTGAGAGAAGTCAATGCAAAGGATATGGTTGTTGATAAAGATGTTGTCTTGCTCTCTTTCTATGGCAGGGATTTATATAAAGTCCCTGGTATTGCTTATAAAGTTTTCAATGCTTTTGCTACAGGTGGTATAAATATAGAAATGATAGCTACCTCTCGCGATTCCTTATCTTGTGTAATAAGGCAAAAATTTGTGGATGCAGCTAAAGAAGTTGTATCGGAGTTTTTAGGCATAGAAATCAAAAAGATATACTAAATTTTTGTTTGTGAATTTAATTAAAGTGGAGGTTTTGGTATCAAATGGCGATAAATTTTATTTCTGGTGCTGAAGCAGTTGCTAACGCTGCAATAAGGGTAGGAGTTAGGTTTTATGGTGGTTATCCTATCACTCCTTCTTCAGAAATAGCAGAGGAGATGTCTAAATTGTTGCCGAAAGTTAGAGGTGTTTTTGTTCAATTTGAAGATGAAATAGCGAGTTTGGCTGCCTGTATAGGAGCAAGGGTGGCTGGATTGAAATCAATGACAGCTACTTCTGGCCCAGGTTTTTCTCTTATGCAAGAGCATATAGGATATGCTTCTATGACAGAAATTCCAGTGTTAATTGTAAATGTCATGAGAGGTGGACCTTCTACAGGATTGCCCACTATGCCTTCCCAAATGGATGTAATGCAGGCAAGATGGGGTACGCATGGTGACCATCCTATATATGTTATAACCGCCACTTGTGTCCAAGAATTGTATGAAAATACAATTGAAGCAGTAAACATGTCAGAAAGGTTGAGGATGCCTGTGATTTTACTTACCGACGAAGTTACTATCCACTTAAGGGAAAGGATTGATATACCAGAAGAAATTTCCATATATTCTCCTCAAAAAAATAAAATTTCTTACAGAGATTTCAAAATTTATGGAGAAGATACTTTAGCAGAAGTTTATATTCCTCCTTTTGGTGAAGGTTTTAGATATCATATAACAGGTTTAGTTCACGGAGAGGATGGTTTTCCGACCAATAATCATTTTCTTATAAAAAAAAACATTGAAAGGTTTAAAAAGAAAATGGATATTGCGAAAAGGTATGTAAAATATGAGGAATATCAAACACAAGATGCAGAATATCTTATTGTCAGTTATGGTATAAGTTTTAGGGCATCTTTAAAAGCAGGGAAGATTCTAAGAGATAAGGGTGTGAAAATTGGACTATTTAAAGTTGTTACATTATGGCCTTCACCTGAAGATATATTAAAAAAATATGATGGATCTGTAAAAAAAGTTTTTGTCCCTGAGTTGAATCAAGGACAATATTTTTACGAAATAGATAGAATTTTTAAAAAAAGTAAAGTTGTTCCGATAAATCGTTATGATGGTGATGTTATAATTCCTGAGGAGATTGTTGAAACTATTTTAAATGAAATCTAAGGCAAGGTTTCTTAAAGAGAAGAATATAACAGAGTTTTTAGATGGGCTTCGTCAAAGAATAATTCCATCTTACATTTATCTGATTTATGGTGATGAAGAATTTTTAATTGAAATTGCTTATAATCGTCTGAAAAAAATAATAAATGGTGTTGTTTTAAAATATTATGGTAATTCTTTTAAATTGGAGGACTTTTTTAGAGAGGTTACATCTTTCGGACTTTTTGAAAAGAGGGTTAGAAAAATTTTTGTTATAAAAATGGCTGAAAAATTAAAGAAGGATATTCTTTTAGAACTTGTTGAAAAAAATAAAAATTTATGGAATGATAAAAGGTATCTTTTTCTTGTTTCAAGGGATGTCAGGAAATGGAGGAATATTGAACTTGATTGGAAAGTGGTTCAGAGGGTAAAAGCAGTTTTCCCACCTTTTGCTAGGTTTAAGTTATGGGTGCAAAGGGAATTGCAGTCGGCTGGTCTTTTATTCTCTGCAAAAACCCTAGAAAAAATAGTTTCACTTTTACCTAAAAACTTGTTTGATGCACAGAATGAATTAAACAAAATAAAACTTTACTTCGCTAAAAATAAATACATTGATGCTGATGTTGTTGAAAGAGTTATAAGTCCATATAAAGAAGAAAATGTTTTTAAGATGATAGATGCCTCTCTTGCAGGTAAAACAAAAGAAGCCATAATAGAAAATGAAAATCTTAAAGGAATTAGAGCACTTTCTAAACTTAATATTTTGACAAAGATAATAATTAAAAAATTTGAAAAAGAAAATCCTTTTGTTTTGATAAAGCTGCTTAAACTTATGCCTAAAATATACGAATATGAAAAACTCATAAAAATTTCAAATAGAGTAGATGAAGAGGAAGTTTTTAAGAATTTTTTGCTTGATTTATAGGGAGGTATTTTTCTATGGAAAAAATTTTCAAATTTATTGAGGAAAATATTGAGGAAGGTAAAGGGGTTCTTGCTGATTTATGTTCTGTGCCTACCGTATCTGCCAGAGGGGATAAGAAAGTTATGGAAGAAGGTTTTTTGAAATTAAAAAGTTACCTTAACAATATCGGTGCAAAAGTTAGGATAATTGATAGGGGAAAGACCTTTTATTTACTTGGGGAAATAGATGCTGGGAAAGATAAAACGGTATTGTTTTACAATCATTTAGATGTTCAACCAGAGGATCCTTTAGATAAATGGGAGACACCTCCTTTTGAGCTTGTTGAAAAAGATGGTAAATGGTTTGCTCGTGGAGTTGATGATGATAAAGGAAATCTTGTCTCAAGGATATTTGCGGTTTCTTCTTTTTTAAAGGTTAAAAAAGAATTACCGGTGAATGTTAAATTTTTTGTTGATGGTGAAGAAGAAATAGGTTCTCCTAATCTTAAAAGAGTTGTTGAGGAAAATAAAGATTTCTTTAAAGATGTTGATCTTTGTATATGGGAAAGTGGTGAAGTTGATGAGGAAGAAAGACCTGTGTTGTATTTCGGATTAAAAGGTATAATTGCTCTTGAATTAAAGGCATTTGGGCCGGATGCAGACCTCCATTCTTCAGTTTCTGCGATAGTTCCGTCTCCTATATGGAAGCTTGTCTGGGCTTTAAATAGCTTGAAAGATAAAAATGAAAAAATACTTATAGAAGGTTTTTATAATGATGTCAAAAAGCCATCTGATTATGAATTGAGATGTGTAGATGAGATACCTTGGAATGAGGATTATATGAAAAAGAAATTTAGAGTTGATAGGTTTGTTCTTGGTTTAAAAGGTAAAGAGATAAAGAGGAGATTGATATTTGAGCCATCGTTAAACATACAGGGTTTTGGTGGGGGGTATTT
>Ga0164318_10004924_pt1 | contig 12903 bp, 23 predicted proteins | sample GuaBasSedimGuay9_FD_113734 | JGI IMG/M metagenome (GOLD analysis project Ga0164318, IMG submission 113734) | Subseafloor sediment microbial communities from Guaymas Basin, Gulf of California, Mexico - Guay9, Core 4571-4, 0-3 cm | ecosystem: Environmental > Aquatic > Marine > Hydrothermal vents... | reverse complement strand
TGGAAAAATGAAAGAAATAAAAATCATTTTAAGTAGGCATAAGCCTACTATAGATTTTTTGCAGAAGAAATACCCTTCTGCAAAGGTTATTGAGCATCTACGGATGCTCTGTCCTGTTGCCAGCGAAACAGCTGGTAACAGAGAATACGAAATTGTGGGGGAACCCTCACATTTCGTATTTGAAGAACACCCTCAAAGGATAGAGGGCGTTCATTTCATAGGCAACGCTCCGTTGCCTATGATTGCCACCATCCTAAAAAATGGTGGCAAATTCACTCTTGTTAGCATAGACGCTAACAGGGGTGAGAGGGGGGGCGACATACAAAATGTCGCCAATAGAATTAAACTTCAGAGGGTTAAATCTCTGGAGTTAGAGGCGGAAAAATGAAGATTAAAAACAATGGGGAGAGTTGGTCTCCCCTCCAAAAAGCAGGGAGGGACGCCTCCCTGTCTGCATTGAAAGAAAAACGGTGTGATAGCCGTTTTTCTCCAATGATAGGAGGGGATAGCAGGGCTAATCATCCTGCGAAGCTGGGTTCAACTCCCAGCCTCCCCATCACTAATTCTTTTTTGGAAACACCTAGGACACATCCTTGTTCTAGGTGTTCAAAACCAACTAAAATATTAGTTGGTAATCTTTTTGTCTGCCTTTCTTGTATGACTAAACAAGAGAGGCAGGCATATATAAAATACTCTTCAGAGGGGTATAAGGATAGGCTTCTTTGGAGAGAGTGGAGGGAATATGACAGATAAAAAAATGAATTCAGAACTATCTACTTATTCTATAAGTAGATATATCTGGGTTCACAGCGACGACATGAATAAAAGAAGCTGGTTGAGAAACCAGCCAAAAAAAGTGATAGTAGAGATAGCAAAAATGAAAGGGATTTACAGTGAGAAAAAAACAAAAGATTTATTTGTTGAGAAAATATATAAGATGAGGTGGGAAAAATGGAAAAAACAGAAGAACTCAAAACAAAAAAACAAGAGTTGGAAAAACGAAGAAATGAATTATATCAAAAAACCTTGAAATCAGATAATTTTGAATTAAGAAAGGAATACGAAAAATGTGAAGATGAGTTTAGGGTTGTATCAGAAGAACTTGCAGAGTTGGAGTACCAAGAGAAAAATAAAAAAGAAGTTAAGAAAAGTACAGAAAGAATAGAATTTTTGAAAAAAGATTTTGTTTGTCCTGCTTGTGGCGGGAAGAATGGGGAGCATTTTGAATGTGCTTTAGACTTATAAAAATTGGAGGTAGAAAATGAAAATAAAAAAATCTGGATTGAGAGCTTATAAAAACGGGGAAAAATGGGAACAAATACGGGTGGATAATGAACCATTCCACAGATATAGAAACGATGCGGGGGAAATACTAACCCAAAAACAATTTAACGAGTTATAAATTTATTTTTTAGTATAAAGATTATAACAATATGAAATAAATTATAACAGTATACATCGTTTATATTGTTATAATATGAAGTTAAATTCAAAGTGGAAACCAACTAAAAACAATCCTAATAAGCGGGATTTTAAATAATGCTTAACACAAAATGGAAAATATAAATAATGGAATACCAAAACACGAAGATTTATTATTGAAAACTACAAAAAAAGAAGCATTAAAAATAATAAATTTTTTGGTTGGATACCATGAAATTAAAGGAGAGGATTTAGATTTAAGTGAATAAGTCAATAATTTTTTATTTATTTTTGTAATAAATGATGTGGTTTAAAATGAATGACATAATCATTATAGTCATAGTATTTTTGTATTTGGTTATGTTTATCCTATCTCCAAAAAGAATGCTTAAACTGACTATTGAATTATTGCAGGACTTGTTCAGGTTGGTCAAGCGGTTGATTATTAATTGCCTATACGTGATTGAAAGTTTCCAAAAAAACAAAATTAGGAGGCGGAAAAATGGACGGAAATGAAATAAGCACATTAAAAATGAAAAGAAAGAACATCTGGGCACTTGGAGAACTAAAATTTAAATTGAAAAGGACAAACCCAAATATTAACACAAATGAAGATGTTATTATGTTTCTGAAGAAGAGGTATGAAGATGCAAATAACAAAGTTTAGGCCAAAAAAAAAGCAGAAATTAGAACAGCAGAAGAAAATCAAAGACGAGGAAAAAAGGCTTATAGAGGAGTGGGGCAAAACAAGGGCAGAGCCAATCAAGATAAGGTCTTTTGAAATCCCTCAGCATTATATAAGGATGTGCTGCAGGGGGCTGTCTAATCTGCTCATTATAGAATCAGAAGCTGGGCTTGGGAAGACATTTATGGTTTTAAACACCGCAAGGCAAGAAAAAAAGGAATTTGCCTATTTGAACAGCAAGATAACAGAATTAGCTTTTTTCAAGTTTATTTATAAAAACAGAAATAAGCTTGTCATTCTTGACGACACAAATATTTTAAACAATGATATTATTTTGAACTTGTTGATGGGCATGTGCTGGGAATCAAACGGAAAGAGAATAATTAACTGGGTGACAACATCCCCGAAGCTGGGAGATGTCCCAGAAACATTTGAATTCAAGGGGCAAATAATTATTCTCACAAACAAAACAACTCCGAAGATAGAGGTATTGAAAACAAGGGGAAATTATTACAAACTTCAGTTTAGCTACAGGGAAAAAATAAGCATAATGAAATCCATAGCCAAAAAGCCATACAAGGATTTAAGCCTGAAAGAGAGAAAATTTGTTTTAAAAAAGCTGATTGAAAAAACAGATGAAACCAGCAAAAACTTCAATTTCAGGACTTTAATGAAAGCATACAATTTTTTCATATACAACAGAAAGAAATTTGATGTTTTACTTGACAACTCGCTTGAAAAGGATTTTGATTTGGAGGTTATCAAAAAATTGGGCGGGACAGGATTGACGGTCAAAGAACAAGTTGATTTGTTCAAAAGGATAACAGGAAAGGGCAGAAGCATTTTTTTTGAAAAGAAAAAACAGTTAAAATGGAAAATAAGGGATTTTTACGAATTATCAGAGGCATTATCCTTTTTAGGCGGTGATGATGGACAATAGGACAAAAAAGAGGTGGAAAAATGTTAATTATAGATTTGATTGAAAAAAAGATTGGCGGAAGTGCAAAAGCAAAAGATATAAAAAAGCATGGATTGATTGAAGCGTCAATACAAAACGCTGTTAAGTCTAATAGGTGGATTTAACAGTAATTAGCCAAAATTTTCCCTTCGGGAAAACTCAAAAAATCGGAGAGTGATAAAAAATGGTAAAATTCGTAAAAAGATTTGAACGAATCAGAGGAGTTAAGAAAGCAGTATATGTTCCAAGTAAACTGCATTTGACAATATTTTATGATGATAAATACAAGAGAGCCGATATAAAAAGGAAAGTATTGATTGAACTCAAGAAGTCAAATCTTGAAAGGTCAGTTGATACAATATCTTTTTACGAAGAATAGATAGTTCGATTTTTTGGTGCTATCGCACTCGGCTAATAGCGATTAAATTCAATTTTTTCGCTATGCTCAAAAACTAAAATGCTACGCATTTTCCCTTTGGGGAATTTGAATCGCATACATTAATCGCAATTCGCTCTCTTTCCTCGTGGGCTTGGAGAAACAAAATGTGTAAATTTAACCCAAAAAACGATTCAAGAAGAATAGACCCTTGCATGAGGGAATTTATCAAATGGCTTAACAATAAACATAAAACTATCTCCTGTTGTTGTGGTCATGGAAAGTATCCTATGAGTGTTATTGTTAAGGAATATACAACTCTTAAAGGTAAAAGAGCAATCGTTTTTAGGGAAATATTCTCTGGAATAATTCTTAGGGTAAAAAAAGACCCTTTGAAATCAGACCCTAAGAAATTTTATAAGAAAGATAAGCAAGGAGTTTATTATATCCCAGAAGTTATTGAGAAACTAAATCGGAAAGAGGGCGAACTCAAATGCTAACGCATTTGCCCTTCGGGGCGATTAATAGCGCAGATATTATAATCAATTTTACGAGGTGTGCTGAAAATGAAGATAAATTCAATAGAATGGCATAAGGAGAATTTAAAGAATTGGAAAATTTCAAATGATAATAAACAAGAGCAGATTAAAAGAGAACAAAAAAACTTAGAAGAATCTATTGAAAGATGGAAATTTTATGAGTTACAAATTAGTAAAGCACAGATTTTAGGAAAAGATAGATTTGATAGAGAAAAGTTTTTGGTAAAACGCAAACCTCGTAAAACTACGCCATCTAAAGATGGCTGAATTTATCCGTTAAACTTAAATTTTCCCCACCTAAGAAGATGAAACATAAGATAATAATTGGAGATAGTAAAAATATGGATTATAATATATGTAAAAGGAGGTTAAGTCAATGATTAACGATGTTATGGAAGAAACAGAAGAATTGAAAAAAAGACTCATAGAAGATTATGAGTGTAACTTACTTTCAAGTTCATCAATCCATAATACATTAGAAGATTTTAAACAAGCACTAAAAGATATATTGAAAGGAGGCAATAATTAGAAGAAATAGAACATGCACTCTCCAAAACTCAAGGAGGTAAAAAATGAAACAAAAACCATTGCCATTAAAAAGAAGTTTTGTAGGAAAAACAATACATCCAAATTTTACAAAAGAGGATGAATCCGTTTATTTTTTAAAAGAAGACATTAAATCAGCAGTTCGGTGGTTTAGAAATGAAAGAAAGAGATTGATAATTCTATATGAAGAAGGCGAGATAAACCATGACCAATTTCTTGTTATGGAATTAGACAAATTAATAGAAGCTTTTGAGGATGTGATAAAATGAAATTAAAAACATTGAAAGATTTAGAAAGACCGTCTAAAACAAGAGTAAATAAAACGCTGATAGATGTGACTGAATTAAGACAAGAAGCTATCAAATGGCTTAAATCAGGAAAGATGGTTGAAGGCGCTAAATTTTGGGTTGAAGAGTTTTTTAATATTGAAGAAGAAGAAAAGGAGGAGATGTTATAATGGATGAAAATATAAAAGAACCAAACCATCATGAAGAAGTAAGAGAAGCTTTATTTCAAAAGATAAGAAAAAAATTATCAGGAAAAGCTATTTGGAAAAATCTTACTGAAAATGAAAATATTTAAGAAGGACAAAATGGTTTTAAAAGGGAGGTAATAAAAAATGAAAAAAATAATATGTGTAATAGCAATGCTATTATTGAGTATAGGAATAGTAGCTGCTGGGAGTATAAATAATTTACAGTATAATGACAGCAGTGTGATGCATTGTTATCCAAATAATATGGGCAATAATTGCGACAAAACAAGAACAACAAATGACGACGACGTATTTATAGACGCAGACACAGTTAATGGAGTGGATGTGAACAAAGAGATATACTATAACCAAAATAGAATTAAAGCAAACAAAGGCAGAATAGCAAGAAATGGCAGAGCAACTGCATATAATAGCAGAGAAATTGGAAAAACAAAAAACTACATAAGCAATAATGAAGCAAGTTGGAAAGAGGATAAAATTGGTGGTGGTGGAATGAGCAAAGGAACAATGTTTAGATATTTGGTTGGTAATAAATTAGTAAGTAGTTTCTTTGATGAATGGGATAACTTTAAAGAGTGGGTTGAATGGTATTTCATAAGTAAAGAAGAAGCGCATAATAGGATGGATAGATTACAAGCAATGATAATGATTGGTTGGAATGCAAGTGATGACGATTTGAGCTTAAAAGCAACTCAAATAAAAGCAGTTAGAACAGGTGAACAGCAAACTTGGGATGGATACACTTGCTACAGAGATGGAATGTGTTTGAAAATATGGTAAGTGTTGTAATGGGCATTCACCAAAATCATGCTCCGCTACTACAAATCCCACCTATGAAAAATAGCCTGCTAAGCGGAGAGGGCTGCATTTAGGTGGGCATTATAATTAATGTAAAATCGAGTTTGTAAATTCGTAAAAGTCCAAAAGTCCAGTAAAATTCAGGTATTAAGTCTTTTTAACACTCCTTTCTGGGATTAACCTGCCATATTCATCCCTGTAATATCTAACCTTTAACACAGTTATTTTCTTGTCCTTTATTTTCTTTTTTCCCTTTGGTCTTTTTTTTCTTGTCCACTTGCTTTTTTTAGCGTGCCTATATCCTTTCTTGGTTTTCCACTTTTTCTTGTGCCTTATTACAATAACCCGTGCCATTTTAACCCTCCTTGCTTATCTTATAGTATAGCACTCTCCAGATGCTTTGTCGCAAATGCACTCATCATTGCATCCTTCGACATAGTAGCAGTCTGAATTAGATTTACAGTCTGGCTTTCCCATGTAAATCCTATCTGGGTTCGTTGTTGTGTTTTTATCATCTTCACTTATTCCTTTTGTCTCATCAACCTTTTCTTTTATATCATCAATCCCTTTTCTGATTACAGAACTGCCCTTATCTATTGTTTTTTTTGTTATGTCAGATGTTTTGTCTGGAGATAAATAAAACATAGCTCCAAATACCACCAATCCTATCATAACATACACAACCCAACTCATTTTATCACCCTGCTTAATTTATTTTTGTTTTTATATCAGCCCCAACCAGATTTTTATATGCGGCGAGGTATATGATAAAAAATGATGAGTTTTTTATCTTAGTGCTGATTTACCGCCTTTTTAAGATAATCTGCATATCTGGATGGATTTGCTGTTCGGTCTTTGCAATAATAATCTGTGAAGAGCAATTTAAATTTTTCCCTTAAATCCATGCCTTTAAATAAATATCCTCTTCCCATGCAAAACTTTAATCTTCTTAAAAATGCAAAAACAATATAAAAATACTTCCTCATTTCTACCTGCTCCTTCTTGAATGGGTTGGACTCCATCCTGTTTTTCTTAACACGCCGTAAATATATCTTCTTCTTCTGTTTTTAATCTCTTTTTTAAGATTTCGTGGCATATCCCTATGTATTGGGAATTTCTCTCTTGCCCTTATTTTTAACTTTTCGTGCAGTGCTTTTGGCATTTTACTTCTTTTTGTGCAGAGCAAAAAAATACTTTGCATCGTTTCTTGCTTTCCTTTTGGTTTCAGGGTCTGTTGAAACAAGGCTTAATGCCATTAATGCCCTTCCACTGCTTAAATCATCTCTTCCAATAGATGCCTTCCTTCTTCTTTCTGCTTCTGGCAAGTCCTTGCTCCACCCATGAAGCGTTTTTTCTGGCTTATACCACTTCTTGCCCTTGTATTTTCCCTTTTTCCCTTTATCTTTTGTAAGCCATCTGCTTTTTCTTTTATGAGCTATGCCTTTTTTCGCTCCTTTGTGCCTCCATTTTGACTTGTGCCTCACAGCAACTATTTTTCCCATTTTTCACCTCCTAACTTTCTCTAAAATCCACCACAATAAAAGGGATGTTCCAAACATCCATAAAACCTTTGAAACTGTTATCCCAGTAGAGCCTAAATGCATTGACAAAATATCTTCTAAAAACATACTTCCAAAAACTATTAAAAAACCACGTTTAGCTAAAAGAACAACAAAGAGGCTTCCTAATCCAAATCTAAGCTTATATCTTTTAATCAGATTTTTTAGCTTATTCCAATAATATTTCAATTCTGTTTTTTCTAACATTTTTTTCCTCCTGTTTCTTTTTTAAAAGCAACAATTCCTCTTTTTTCTTTTTTCTTCTGTATAAAAATATAAATATAAATGGAATGGTCAATGTTAATACTATCAACCATTCTATCTTTTTTCTCTTAAATATTAACTCTTTTGTTGGGATGCACACCCATTCTCCGTTAAGCCATATTCCCGTAAGATTTACACCACACGACTTCTCAAATTTATTTAATCCGCCAGATGGCGCAAACTTTCCTTTTTTTTCAGCGCAAAAAAACCCGTAACATAAATCTGTGGTTATGTTTCCTATATATTGGGAAAACGCCCCAAAATGCAATGTTCCTGTAGCATTCCCATAATATCCTTCTTGGCTTCTAAATGTATTATTAGTATAGCTAAACACAAAAGGCAAATATAATAAAATTATTAATATTAATGCCCATCTTCGCATTTTTCACTCTTTTTGAAAATATTTGTCTCCTTTCCTGTTGTATTTGCCATCCTTATATCTTGATTTGTCATTATAGGATTTATATGCTTCGGTTTGCTCTGTATCAATAATCACTTTAATGTCTTTTTTTATTGATTCCTCAAATTGGTCACGATTTGGGGTGCTGTATTTGTCTATATCAAAAGGGTAGCTTCTTATATACTTTTTATTATAAAAATCGCAATATCCTTTTTTTTCACTGTATTTTCCTGTATAAAATTCGCATGTAAGAAAAACAACATAATTTTTATACTTTTGCTTATCTTGACAAAAGGCGTCTTCTGAAGGGCAGACATGTTCTACCTTGCACCAACTGTGGTCTATATTGCACTTATCCTTATCTTTTTCATGGTCTGAAAAGCCAATCCCAGCTATAACTAAACCAATCAATGAAATAAATATTATCCCAAATATTATTATTTTTTTCATTTTTTATCCCTCCGCAATTTTTTTCCATGAATATGATTCTAATCCTGATGATAACCTGTAAAGATAACCGACATCAACAGTCCCTCCAGCTGCTGCGTAAAGAATGTTGTTATAAACCTCTAAACCGTATATTGTAGGATTGTTTGTATCTAAATCCCTGCTCCATTTTCCGTTTTGATACTTTAGAACATCTCCATCTCCTCTTGTAGCAAAATACCAAGCCCCTCCAAAATATTCCGCATCTAAAAACTTATCATACCCAGTGTTTATCCAGCTTACTGTTGAGATAGATGTCCATGATGTGCCATCTGTTGATGAATAAACAAATGGCGGATTTCCACCTGTTATTATGCCAACAGTTCCATTAAATGTGAAACTTTCATGGTATTTCGTTGATGTTCCGCTCCAAGTATTTGTCCACATTCCAAATGCATTTTGTTTCATATAAAACTTTCCTTCTCTTGATAATGCGCACAAATAACCATTCCAGCACTTCTTGACTTCAACGATATGCGTAGAGCTTGTGTCTAATGAAAGAGTATATGAGCCTGCGTTATTTCTTGAATACAAATCGCCTGCTCCTGTTGTTCCTGAAAGCCCGACCCAAAAATTGTCCGCCCATTTTGAGCCTAAAATTCTGTATCCAATATAATATGGAAAATTAAATGTATGGTCTAATCCCCAAGTTGTCCCGCCATCAGAACTGTTGTATATCTTTGCCTGTTTTGTTGTTCCGCTTCTATAATAGCATCCAGCTAAAATATTAGTTCCGTTTCCTCCGACAGAATAACAGGCAGTAGCTCCCGTATCATATTTTTGCGTCCAAGTTGAGCCGTCAGAAGAATACCATATTGTTCCGTCGCCGAGAGGAACCCATAATCCAGAATTATTAATAGCATTGACATTTTTTAATCCTTCTCCGAAATCATATGCTATGCTCCATTGCCCTACTCCGCCAGAGCTTTTTAGGCAGATATAGCATTTATCAGATTCAATTTGCGTCATTCCGTTTACGCACACTAATTTGTTTCTATTTGCTGAATTGCAAGTTCCCAAAACAGATGTTGTTCCTATTGTAAAATAGCTTGATACTTTTGCTTCGCCTGTGACTTCAAAATCAACAGACGGGTTTTTTGTGTTTACACCAACCCTATCGGTTACTGGGTCAGCATATAAAACTCCATTATCAACATCAATTCTGTCGGAAGTTATGTTTGTTGCGTTTAGATTAGTTATATTCCCGACATTCCATGCAGTTGTGTTTGGATAAAGCCACGAATTAAATATTTTCCAATAGTTTGTTCCAGAACCACCGCCTCCAGCTCCTGTTGCGTCAGTACAAAAATCAGTATCTGGCGAACCGTAAATATCCGTGCATTTTATTTTTCCAGAGAGGTTTGCTGAAGAAATTAAATTTTTATTTATTATATCATTCACATTTATTGTTCCATTAAATGTCGAATTTCCTTGTGCATATACTGCATAATGAGGGATTGATGATGTAACCTTATCCACAGCATAAATCGCATACCCTTTGTTTTTTGCAGATGTTATTTTTGAATAAATACCATAAGTAGAGCCATTTCCAGATGACTCGAAATAACCACCATAAGCAGTTCCATAATCTCCTGTTACATTTGTAAAAAGGCCATAGTTAGTGGTATTTCTATCTTCTTTTGCATTCACTATTGCCTGAAACCCTATATTTGATTTATTTGCGTTTGATGCTATACCATACGACGCAATATTATAATCAGCATTTTCTGTAGTTGCTTCAGTATAACTTCCAAATGCCCTTGATACGCCAGGACGGTCATAAAGATAACTAACCTTTGAATTAAAGCCATACAAATTCATCCATCCTGTCCCTATTTTGTCAATTGAACTTGCATAAAAACCTCCTCCTGTTGCTGATGGATTTGCACTATCTGAATTATTTGTTGTTGCTGAATTAGCAAGTGCAACAACTAATGACTCGTCGCTTAACCTGTATGACCTCAAAGCAACATCATTGCTTCCAATAGCTCCTATCCCAATTGTTCCATACTTTGAAATTTCAAATGCAGGTCTTGTTGGCCCTTTTCCAACATCAACATACACTATGCTATCTGGCGCATTTTCATAAGTCATTAACACCCTTTTTTCAAAAATATCCAAACCAACGGCAGGATTTTCATTATTTATTCCAACCCTGTCATTTACATTATCGACAAATAGAGGGCTTACATTTACTGTTTTTCCATGTATTTGCGTTGTTGTATTATCATCGCCAAAAGTTATTATTCCATCATTTCCCTCTTCAGTTCCATTTCTGCTTGAAATTATATCAACAGTTGTATATTTTCCATAACTTTTTATTTTTCCAGTTACCCAAGACGGCTCTCCGCTTCCTGGCTTCAAAACCCCATCATTTCCATATGATGTAGCGTCATAAGTTATATCACCGCTTCCTTCATCGAAATGATACAATCCCCTTACATCATTATCAACACTTACTCTTTTTCCTTCCCCTCCATTATAATAATCTGATATTTCTGCGGAACTCAAAGTTTTATTCATAAAAACAATCTCATCAATAGTTCCTGGAAAATGGTCTCCTGAATTGCCATTCCATCTCCAACCAATTATCAAATCCTTAAGATGGTTTGTAGTAATATCACCTGTTCTTGATGCGCTCCAAGAATCTCCATCCCAATAGATGTATATCCGTGAACCATCATAAGTCCCAGCAATGTGATGCCAAGTTCCTGCTGACCAAGAAGTGTATTTTGTCCAGACTTTTGTATAACTTCCTCCAGCATATAGCAAAAAAACCCAGTCATTTGCATTGTAATCAAAATAGAGATAACCTATATCATTTCCAAAAATACGATAATATTGATTGCCGCTTGTTTGAGTGAAATCTGGCTTTACCCAAGCCATAACAGTAAAATGCTTCCCAGTAATATCAGAAGAAGGGTCATTACTGCAATTCACATAGCCCGTAGAGCCGTCAAAATCTAACGCAGTTCCAACATCCCCGCCTATCTTATACACTTCATTAGTTATTTTCAATTCATTGTTATCATATTTCTTGAATTTTGCTTTATGGTTATTTAAATTGAAAATATTGATTTCTGAATTTGAAGAACTTATGTTAAGATTGGCAAAAGAAACATTATCTGTGGTGTTAAGTGATTGGTCAAATGGATTTCCACCTGAACCGCCTCCGCCTGTTTCATCTTTAGCTAATTCTGCTAATGATTTGCAATGTGTAGAATTACAGTAGAATCCACTGATAGAAGTATAATTTCCAGAAACATTCATATTTCCAATATTAGAATAGTTCATATATGCATTATTTTGGCAACTACCTGTAATTGAGCAATTTCCAATAGTTGTATCTGTATCCTTGCTCCAAGTAGTGTTCATAAAAGTTAAATTAAACCAATGCCCAAAACTGCCAAAATAATTAGCAGAAACATAATCAAAAGTAGCATTATATGTTGGCATAACAATATGCTCATCATTTCTTAAATATCCTGATAGGTCTGGTATTCCGCCACCAGCACCAATTCCTCCATCCCTTAAATCAATCCAATCTCCATTCCAACCAGTGTCATCTCTTTGTCCGCAGTAAACATGATGCAATAGAAAAACACCCTCTCTTCCATCTGGCATTGTATATGAATCTGAAAGCGGATATTTTTCCACATTTAAGCAATCCCCTATATTATTGAAATATTTTGAATCTAATGCAGCTAATTGATGAATTTTAGTGTGTGTTCCACATCCAATTGAGCCTACAAAATATCTTCTGTATTTGTTATTTGAACAAGTGATTAAATTAGTTCCATCATCACAATGAGTTAGATTAATCCCATTATCGTCTGAATGTGTCCAAGCCCCTCCGCTTCTGTAAACAAAATGCACCCCATCTGCGTCAGTTTCTCTTTTATTTGAAGTTACAATCATATCAATATGGTTATAGTGCCCTGAAGTTTGATTGTAAACAGGAAATGCATCTTCAACCACATCAATTCCATTGCAAACGCCTAAATGGGCTGTTGTCCCGCAATTGACATTTACCCATGACAACCGTCTTCCTTTCAAGCCAAGCAATGAACTTCCCTTTAACACTTCAATATCGCCATCAGTAGCATAGACATCAAATATTCTTGCGAAGTTGCTTGGTTTGATATTTTTATCAAAAAAGTTAGCCCAAGTTGTAGATTTTACGGAACAATCACTGTCAACATAATACACAGAATGCTGATTGTCATTGACTGTAATTGTATTGTTTTGGATATAACAGTGTGTTGTTGTCCCATCAAGGTTCACTAACCTAACAATCATAGACGGATATGAAACGGTTAATCCGCCTTTGTCAGTTACATTAACACTGCCGCATTTTGCAGTATTGCTTGATGA
>Ga0164318_10004922_pt1 | contig 12905 bp, 10 predicted proteins | sample GuaBasSedimGuay9_FD_113734 | JGI IMG/M metagenome (GOLD analysis project Ga0164318, IMG submission 113734) | Subseafloor sediment microbial communities from Guaymas Basin, Gulf of California, Mexico - Guay9, Core 4571-4, 0-3 cm | ecosystem: Environmental > Aquatic > Marine > Hydrothermal vents... | reverse complement strand
ACTAACCAAAACTGTCATTTCGAGCAAAGCGAGAAATCTTATCGTACTGAAAATACAGGCATTAAAGATTTCTCCCTACGGTCGAAATGACAAAAAGAGGGGTTTTCGTTCAGGCACTATGTATTTCAGGATGTGTGCTTGACGACAACCCAAATAGTCATCTAATCTGTAAAGAGTATCGAAAACCCCTTTTTTGCTGTATTTATATGAGGTGATAAGTATGTTACAAAAATGCATTTTAGTCATTCTTGCACCTGGCTTTGAGGAGCTTGAGGCAGTAGCTGTTATTGATATCCTAAGGAGGGCGGGGCTGGAGGTTGTATCCGCAGGAACAATTTCAGGACTAATCAGTTCTGCCCGCAATGTCGTGATTTTGCCTGATAAGTTACTTGATGACGTAACAGAAGAGGCCTTTGATTTGATAGTCCTGCCAGGTGGTTTAGACGGCACAGAAAACCTTGCAAAGGACCAAAGAGTAGTAAAGATGCTTCAAAAACAACTGGGTTCCGGCAGGGCTATAGGGGCAATATGTGCTGCTCCTACCGTTCTTGACCGGTACGGCCTTGCCCGGGGGAAAACTATCACATGTCATCCAACATGTAGAAATGCAATACAGAAATCCCGGCTTTCAAAAGATCGGGTGGTCCGGGATGGTCTCCTTGTGACAAGTCAAGGTCCGGGTACGGCTATCGAGTTCGCTTTGAATCTCGTTGAGCTGCTAATGGGAAAGGACAAAATGCTCGATGTTAATGCTGGGGTATTAGCACGAATTGATTAGTGAGAATATAGTATTTTTTGATGACAAAGAAACGCAGGTCCAAAAAGACTCCAGATAAAATTTCCGCCCTGGTGCCCAAGAATGAGCCTGGGAGCCTTGTTCTCCAGGGAACCCTTGAACCTCTTCAGCAATACCTTGCAGAGATCAGCCGGTATCCTTTGTTGAACAGAGAAGAAGAGGAGACTCTCACCAAGGCTTACCATGAGACACGAGATCCGAAGCTGGCTTCCAGGATCGTGACGGCAAACTTGAGGCTGGTCGTAAAAATAGCCTTGGATTTTCAGAAATTCTGGATGCAGAATTTTTCAGATCTTGTTCAGGAGGGAAATATCGGTCTGATGCAGGCAGTGAAAAAGTTTGACCCGTATAAGGGTGTAAAGTTTTCCTACTACTCTTCTTTCTGGATAAAGGCATATATACTCAAGTTCGTTATGGATAATTGGCGTTTAGTCAAAATCGGAACCACCCAGGTCCAGCGCAAACTTTTTTATAACCTTCGTAAAGAGAAAAGCCGGCTTCTTGCTTTAGGCTTTGAACCAGTGCCAAAGCTCATCTCTGACCGTCTTAACGTCCCGGAAAAAGATGTTATTAACATGGAGCAACGCATGGGGTCATGGGAGCTTTCCATGGATGCCCCAATTAAGGAAGGTTCTGAAGATAAATGTCTGGATTTTTTCGCCACTGACGAGACGACAGTTGAAGCCGGTGTAGCCAGGGAGGAGATAAGGGCTAGCCTCAAGGGCCATCTTGCTGCCTTTAAGGAACAACTTCAGGGAAAAGAACGAGTCATATTCGAGGAGCGGCTTTTAGCCGAGGAGCCCAAGACCCTTCAGGAACTCGGAACGGTTTTCGGGGTTTCAAGAGAAAGAGTAAGACAAATCGAGGCCAGGCTAAAAAAGAAATTGCGGGTATTTCTTCAAAAAAGAATCCCGGATTTAGGTTCTTATCCAGAGGGTGTCGAAGACGTATGATTACAAGTCCTTTTTGTTTTTGGATCAGACTTTTTTTTACTTTAGTCATTGTTCTGATGGCGTCCAACTCCAATGCCATGGCCAGGGTGAATCCTTCCCGTAGCGCGGCCTATGCTTATTATCTCCAGGCAATTATGGAGAAGTCTTCGGGCAGGCTTTCAGATGCTTCGAGTTGCCTGAAAAGTGCCTTGGTCCATGATCCGGAATCCATAGCCATACTGGAGGATTTGGCCAAATTAGCAGCCGGCATAGGTAACATGCAGGAGGCTGAGCAGTGGGCCGGACAGGCCATTGCCCTTGAAACCGACAATCTGGATATGAAGATTGTGCTTGCCGGAATTTATGCCAATGAAGATCGCGTGGCCGAAGCCCTAGAACTCCTGGAAGAAGTACTAAGTGATGAACCTAACAACCAGGAAGCACTGTTTTTGACCGGGACTATTTACGCTAAGGCTAAGCAGTATTCAAAGGCGATTGAGATCATGGAAAGGGCTGCCGGGCAGGAGGGAAGGCAATCTTTCATGGCACATTATTATCTGGGAAGAATATGTCGAGATGCCGATAATCTTTCAAAGGCCGAGGAGCATCTTAACGAGGCATTAAGACTGAATCCACACCTTATAATGGTGTATCTGGATCTGGCTGATGTCTACAGAAAACAAGGGAAGATAGATAAATCCATTGATTCCTGCAGAGCACTGTTAGCTCAAAAGCCTAATAACCTTGAGGCACGAGAGCTGCTTCTGATACTATTAATTGAAGAAAAACGGGTAGATGAGGTAATTTCAGAGTTTGGCCGACTCAAGCAGTCAGCACAAAACCACCCTGCAATTGGATTTCATGTCGCGATACTATGTCTTCAACATAAAAAGTATGATGATGCATTGTCTATTTTTAAAGAAATGGCTCATACTTACCATGATCAGGGGCAAATTATTTACTATATGGCAATTGCCTATGAGCAGAAAGGCGATCTTGACGCGGCCATAGAGATGCTCGAATCCATCCACATGGATGATGAACTTGCCGTGGAAGCAAGGGTTCGTTTGGCATACCTGCTTAAAGAAAAGGGACAACTCGATCAGGCGTTAAATCTTATTGAAAAAAGCCTAAAAGAGCGCCCCAATACGAAACAATGGGTACTCTCCCTTGCCACCCTCTACGATGCGGCAAACAGGCCGCATGATTCCAAGGAGATTCTTCGTAAGGCCCTGGATACAACCCCTGACGATAAGGAGTTATTATTCCATCTTGCAATGGCCTGGGACAAGCTGGGGCAGAGAGACCAGGCCATAGAGTATGCCAAAAAGGCCATTGAAAAAGCTGAAGACTACGTTGAAGCCCTTAACTTCCTGGGGTATACCTATGCTGAAGAAGGGATTAACCTTGACGAGGCGGAACTTCTGATAAAAAAGGCGCTTTCTATACAGCCGGATGATGGTTATGTAACAGATAGTCTGGGGTGGGTATACTTCAAAAAGGGCAAGAATGACCAGGCCATTTTCTATCTCAAAAAGGCGCAGGATTTAGTTCCTGGCGACCCGGTTATAGCAGAACACCTTGGCGATGCACATATGGCCAATGGGACTTTCAATAAGGCATTACATGTCTATCAGGAGGCCCTTAAACTGGTGAAGGAGTCAAAGGACAAACCAAAATTGATGAAGAAAATACAGGATGCTCAAAAAGCACTTTCTGACATGGTAAACAGTTAAGGGCCTTTGGCCGGGCTGAAATGTGCCCCTTGACTTAGATACTGTAGATGTTAAAATAATTTTATTGTGAAAGATTGTTCGAATGTTTACGTGAATTATTTGCGCTGGCTAAGTGTGGCTTTAATTGTTGTCAGCCTTCTTTTTCTTTTTACGGCATGTCAGGATGCGCAGATCACAGGAGAATATGATAATCCATATACTCCTGATGAAGTTAAAACAATGTTGTCCTACCATGGCGCCCTTGTCGCCAAGTTTGACGGTAATCAGTGGTATTTCCTTTCCGGTGACCGCTGGATTAAGCTGGAGAATGCCGGGGCCTATAAATATGCTTTGCTTTCCTCCAGGCACAGAGCTTCAAAGTTTTAGGGTCATTTAAAGTCCATTTTTCCTCTCGCGGTTTTTCCGGCAGAAAATTCTGAGACACAATATCATTTTTTTATCTTCAAACCTGTTTGGTTCCGGCGTGTCCGGGTTAGGAGATTTCTATATGAATAATGACATGATGAAGGAATTGGGAACAGAAGAAGTCCTTTGGGACCTTGGGGATTTGTACCAAGGCATTGATGATTCCGGAATCCATGATGACATGGAGAAATGTAAGAAATCGGCCCTTGAGATTGCTGATAAATATTCGGGAAAAATCGCAGAACTCACCGCTGCAGAACTATTCGCTGCCGTCAATGAATATGAAGGTTTGACTATTATTGTGGGAAGACTCAGCGCATTTGCCCAGCTACATTTTTCAACCCATGTTAATGATCCAGAGGCCGGCGCTTTTTTGCAAAGAGTCAATGAGTTCTTCAGTATGGTGAATAAAGACGTAGTGTTTTTCGATATTGAGTGGGCAAATGTTCCTGATGACAAGGCGGATGACCTGCTCGCCGACCCCATACTGGAGCACTACAGGCACTATTTGCAGGCAGCCAGGCGATACAAACCTCATCTTCTCTCTCAAGTAGAAGAACAGCTCATAATTGAGATCAGTCCTGTAGGTCGTTCAAGCTGGATCAGCTTATTTGAAAAGGTTTTGGCAGCCCAGCGTTTTGGTAAAAAAGCCCGCACCCAGGAAGAGGTGTTGACCGATCTTTACTCCCCAAACCGTAAAGTCAGGAAAAGAGCGGCAAAGGACCTTACGGACGGATTGCGCAGTCAGTCAATCGTACTTACCCACACCTTTAATACGGTCCTTGGCGATAAGATGATTGATGACAGGATTAGGGACTATCATAACTGGGTCAGGTCCATGAACCTTGCGAATGAACTCGATAATGACACTGTTGATTCCCTGATTGCGTCCGCAATAGATCGTTACGACATAGTCCAGCGCTATTACGGTTTAAAGCAGCGCTTACTCGGGTTGGAAGAACTTTTTGACTACGACAGGTATGCTCCATTGCCTTATCTGTCTCAGCGTGTTGTTGATTGGGAGAATAGTAAAGAGATAGTGCTTGATGCCTTTGGAAAATTTTCTCCCAAGATGGCCTCAGTAGCCAATCAGTTTTTTGACAAACAATGGATACATGCTCCGATAATACAGGGGAAGACCGGAGGCGCCTTTGCGCACCCCGTAGTTCCACAGGTCCATCCTTATGTGCTCGTAAATTTCACCGGGAATCTCAGGGACGTTGAGACAGTGGCACATGAGCTTGGACATGGTGTTCACCAGATCCTGGCCGGTAAGCAGGGCTATTTAAACAGTCATACTCCGTTGGTTTTAGCCGAGACTGCCTCGGTTTTTTGTGAAATGCTGGTATTCAAGGATTTGATGAGGAATTTGGAAAGGCCGGAAGAAAAATTGTGGCTTGCTGCTAGTAAGATAGAGTCCATTTTTGCCACTGTGTTTCGTCAGATTGCCATGAACCGGTTTGAAAATGAAGTTCACAATAAGCGGCGTTCAAAGGGAGAGCTTTCTCCGGACGAGTTTTCAAATATTTGGGTTAAGACCCAGGAGAAAATGTTCAGCAACAGCGTAACCCTGACCGATGACTATGGTATTTGGTGGTCTTACATAGGTCACTTTATCCATACACCAGGCTATGTATATGCCTATGCCTTTGGTGAACTCCTGGTCTTGTCTCTTTACTCCATGTATGAAAAGGGAAAAATGGATTTTGTCCCGTGCTATTTGGAGCTATTGGCTGCCGGGGGAAGTGATACACCCTATGTGTTGCTTGAGTCCTTTGGCATAGACCTCCATGATCCTGATTTCTGGCACCAGGGTCTTGATGTAATTGATGATATGGTGAAGGAAATAGAGGAATTGGCGGTGGAGATAGGTGTCGAATAGGCTGGGGAAGTTATTAAAAGCTTCTTATGCGTCCGCAGTCAGGGCAAATCCATATTGCATTATTGCTCATACCCCACATATTTTCTTTCAGACAATCATCACAAATTTGAAAACCGCAAGGGCAATTCCAGCAAAAGGGCAATTCCCTGTTACAGGCATGGCAGCGATACTTCTTACGCTTGCCCCAACGAGAGTTTTTGGAGCGAGTTCCAGATTTTTTTTCCTTTTTGGTGTCAGACATTGTTACAAAGTGTAAACTATTTTTGACTTGTCGTGAAGGATGTTTAATAATTTGAGTGAGGTCTTTCCATGAATCCGGTATTGGATGCCATATATAAACGCAGAAGTGTGCGTGATTTTACCGCTGATCTTATAGAGCGTGACACACTTATAGAAATTATCAAGGCAGGTACCTGGGCACCTTCGGGACTTAACAACCAGCCCTGGCGTTTCGCAATAGTAACGGAAAAGGATCTAAAGGCCAAGTTTGGGGAACTGACCCGTTACGAAAAGGTTATTAAAGGGGCTAAGGCCCTGATTCCTGTCTTCGTGGACAGGGATGCCATGTACCATGAACTAAAAGACCATCAGGCCATTGGCGCCTGTCTTCAAAATATGCTTCTTGCCGCTTATGCGCTGGGCCTTGGATCTGTCTGGCTGGGGGAGATATTAAAGAATTCCGATCGAGTACGAGATCTTCTGGGCCTTTCGAAAAATCTTGAACTCATGGCAGTCCTGGCCCTGGGCCATCCTGCCCATAAAAACCAGATTTCGACTCGCCAGTCATTTAAAGAAATGATAGTATTTGAAACATAACCATAATTTTTGCAATGCAATCAAATATAGGAGGATGTAAAATGCGTTTACACAGGAAATTATCCGCTGTTTTCTTCATTTCTGCCTTGATCCTTTATCTGCCGTTTTTTTTGTTGACTTCGTGCGCCCAGATGAGTCCGGCACCGGGGGAATCCTCTTTGGGACCCTCTCAAACTGCTACAAGTTCTGGGACCGCCAATGTTATGTATGAATTCCCAGATCTTCCTATACCAGTAGAACTTGAAAGGGTGGATGATAAAACAATAATGATTAAGACCTCGGGTTTTCAGGGTGGAATATTGGTATATAAGGGCAGGGTAACCGTAGTTTCACTGGTGGAATTTTTCACAAAATCCATGCCTGGGCATGGCTGGGTATTGGATGGTACATTGAACGCAAAGCGGAGCTTCCTTTCATTCTCCAAGGGACATAACGCCTATTGTCTTATACAAATATGTGAAGGACGAATGGGCTTTAAGACCGAGGTCCAGATCTGGGTGAGCGAACCACTTGTCCAATAATAATGTGAAACCGATTCCCGGCTCAGAGATTTTATCCGAGAAGGCCCCACCCTATACGCCATTAGAGGGAAAGATCGTCCTTCTTGGAATAACCGGTGGGATTGCCGCATATAAGGCGGCGGATTATTCCAAGAAGATTCGTGCATTGGGCGCGCGGGTAATACCCGTGATGACCAAGCATGCAGCCGAGTTTGTGTCGCCCATTACTTTCGCGGCTCTTACAGGCGAGAAGGTGTACACGGGTCTGTTTCGCGTGGAGGGTGCCGAGATCATTCCTCATATAGAACTTGCCGGATCCGCCGATCTTTTTCTTGTGCTGCCTGCTACTGCAAATATAATTGCCAAAGCCGCAAACGGTCTGGCGGATGATTTCCTATCCACATTACTCCTGGCGTTTTCCGGTCCAGCACTTTTTTCCCCTTCAATGAATCCGGCCATGTATGCGCATCCGGCAACTCGGGCAAACATGAAACGTCTTAAAACATTAGGCTACAGAGTAATAGAGCCGGAGATAGGGGAAACGGCCTGTGGCGACCGGGGCAGGGGAAGACTGCCGGAGTGGTCTGTGGTGAGGGAGGCCATACTAAAAGCAGTAACTCCACAGACTTTGAGAGGAATGAATGTACTGGTATCTGCCGGGCCGACCAGGGAATATCTGGATCCTGTCCGGTATATCTCTAATCGTTCCTCAGGAGTCATGGGTTATGCTATGGCCAGGGTTGCCTTCAGACGCGGCGCGCGGGTGACCCTTGTAAGTGGTCCTGTCTCCATTCCACATCCTCCGGGGATAGAGTTCTGTCCCGTGGAGACTGCCGGCGAGATGGAGGACATAATTGGCAAACTTTCGCAAGATGCTCATGTAATAATCATGACTGCCGCAGTGGCGGACTACACCCCTGCTGTCAGGACCGATCAGAAGATCAAAAAAGACACATCTGAATTGAATTTAGATTTTGTACGAACAAATGACATCTTATCGCAGTTGGTAAAAAGCCGTAAGGGCAGACAGATAATCGTGGGTTTTTGCGCAGAGACCCAGGATCTTAAAGCACAGGCCATAAAGAAAATAAAGATTAAGGGGACGGATTTACTGATTGCCAATGATGTGTCCCAGCCTGATGCCGGCTTTGATGTTCCAAATAACAGGGTCCTAATTGTCTCCGCAGATGGCGACGTTGAGGCATTGCCCCTTTTGCGCAAGGAAGAGGTCGGAGAGATAGTCTGGGATAAAATTCAGGATTTGCTTCCACAGGATTATTGATTGACACTGTGGTTTGGTTTTGGTATCAAAATAAGGCTTTGCCGGAGTGGTGAAATTGGTATACGCGCTGGACTCAAAATCCCGTGGGCCTTGCGCCCGTGCGAGTTCGACTCTCGCCTCCGGCACCAGAATTTTAAGGGGGTTATGGGTCATTAGGCACTTTTAATGCCAGAAACTCCTCCTCACTCAGGGTAGGTATTCCCAGTTCTACTGCCTTTTGAAGTTTGGACCCGGGACCTTTTCCCACAACCACATAATCTGTTTTACGCCCCACTGTAGAAGCGATTTGGCCACCCAGATCACGTACAATGTTCTTGGCCTGTTCCCTGGTGAGGGAAGGGAGCCCACCTGTAAAAACAAAGGTCTTGTTTTTTAGGGGTAAGACCATTGTCTCATGACGATTAGTAAAACCGGTCCCTGCATCAAGCATACGCCTCACGAGTTCGATATTGTGATTATCGCCAAACCATGACCGGATGCTGGAGGCTACTTCCGGCCCTATTCCTTCTACGTCCTTGAGTTCTTCCTCATCGGCATCCATAAGTACTTTTATTGATCCAAAGTGGTCTGCAAGGAGTTGCGCGGTTACGTCCCCAACATGTCTGATCCCCAAGGCATAGAAAAATCGAGCAAGGGTTGTTTTTTTGCTCGATTCTATAGCAGAGAGGAGGTTTTTTGCGGATTTTTCAGCAAAACGATCAAGCGACAGGAGATCACTCAGCTTGATGGAGTAAAGGTCTGCAATACTCCGGACCAGTCCCGCACTGATAAGTTGTTCAGCCACCTTTGGACCAAGTCCATCTATGTCCATGGCCCCTTTGGCTGCAAAGTGGGTGAGTTGCTTCACAAGCCTGGGGAAACATCCGGGATTCGGGCATCGCCACGCTGCCTCTCCTGGTTTGCGACGCAGACCGGAACCGCAGACAGGGCAGGTCTCCGGCATCACAAACACCTGTTCCTTTCCTGTTCTTCTCTCCGGCAGTGGTCTGACCACTTCAGGAATGACGTCACCTGCCCTACGGACAATAATCCAGTCGCCTATCCTGACATCCTTACGGCGGATCTCGTCTTCGTTGTGGAGAGTTGCGCGGCTCACCACCACTCCCCCCACCTTTACAGGTTCCATAAGGGCCACAGGGGTGACAGCACCGGTACGTCCCACGCTGAGTTGAATTTCGATAATTCTGGTTATGGCCTGGGCTGCCTCAAATTTATAAGCCAAGGCCCATCGTGGACTCTTGGCCTTTGCCCCAAGGCGTTTCTGGAGTTCAATGTCATTGACCTTGACGACTATTCCATCGATTTCATAATCAAGCTCTTCCCTCTTTCTGTCTATGCGCTGGTGATATCGTATTGCTCCATAGATGCCTTTTAGCTTTTCCACCATGGGATTGACCCTTAGCCCCCATTTCCTGAGAGACGAAAGCGCCTCCCATTGTGTCCCAAAGCTGTAGCCTTCCACTACTCCGATCCCGTAACAAAAAATATTCAAGGGGCGGTCGGCGGTAATATTCGGGTCCAGTTGGCGAAGGGAACCCGCCGCAGCATTCCTGGGATTGGCAAAAGGAGGATCACCTTGTTCCATACGTCTCTTATTAAGACGTTCAAATGCGTTTTTATTGATAAAGACCTCGCCCCGCACCTCAAGGCGGCTGGGTGGGGAAAGGTACCTGCTGATAAGCCTGAGAGGTATGGATCGAATGGTCCGCAGATTTGTGGTTACGTCTTCTCCTGTATAGCCGTCTCCACGGGTTGATCCAAGAGCAAACCTGCCGTTTTCGTAAACCAGCTCTACAGCAAGACCATCCATCTTAGGTTCAACCGTATATTCAAGCTTTTCATCGATCCGGAGGAATCTCTTCCCCCGTTGGTCAAATTCCAGCACCTCTTCCTGGCTGAAGGCATCATCCAGACTCAGCATAGGGACACTGTGGGGTACTCCGGCAAATTTTTCTGAAGGTGGCGCACCGATTCGCTGTGTAGGCGAATCGGGAGTTACGGTCTCGGGATATTTGCCTTCGATCTCCTTGAGCTCACGCATCAAGGCGTCATAATCGGCGTCGCTGATTATGGGCTGGTCAAGGACATAATAGAGGTAATTATGGTGGTTGATCTCTTCCCTGAGTTGTTCTACGCGCTTTAGTATTTCAGAGGGGAAACTCATCTTGGATTTGGTAATTGTGTGCCGTATCCTTATTTTGCAGATTTTTCATTATTTGTCATTTACAATTTCAAAGTTGATGTGCATCCTTGAGACATTGACAGCCTTAACCCTGACCTTCACAGTTTGTCCTAGATGAAAGATCCTGTGGGTCCTGCGCCCGACAAGGCGCTGTTTGTCCTGATCAAGCACATAATAATCATCCACTATGTCTACCAGGCGGACAGCTCCGGATATGAACATGTCCTTGAGTTCAACAAAAAAACCAAAGGAGATCACGCCGGATATTATGCCTTCAAATTCTTCACCGATCTTGTCTGCCATGAAGCGGACCTTGAGCCTGTCAAACATCTCTCTTTCTGCTTCCATGGCCCCCCTCTCCCGAACGGAGCAATGCTGTCCCAAAGTTTCAAGCTGCTCTTCAGTGTAAACCGGGCGTTTCCTTGTCCGTTTCATGTTGGTTTTCAGAATCCTGTGGACAATCAGGTCAGGGTAACGACGAATCGGCGATGTGAAGTGCAAATAAGTGGGAGAAGCCAAGCCGAAGTGGCCGATATTTTGGAATGAATATACAGCCTGTTTCATGGTCCTGAGTAATACGGTGTTTATTATATACTCATGGGGCTTGCCTGATGCCTCTTTGAGCACTTTCTGACACCATGTCGGAGTTATTTCATCCGGCATCTTGATGTTCATTCCCAGAATCCGGGCAAAGCCTACAAGCTCGTTTACCTTATCCCGTGCAGGTAACTCATGAACACGGTACATTGCCGGTATGTCTTTTTTGGTCAAAAAACGAGCAACCGCCTCGTTTGCGGCTATCATGAATTCTTCGATGATACGATGGGCTATACTTCTTTCCCGCCGGACGATTTCTTCCAGGTTACCTCTGATCCCCAGGATCATTTCAGGCTCCGGCAGATCAAAATCAATACTCCCTCTCTGGCGGCGTCTTTCGGAAAGGGCCTCCGCCAGCTCTTCCATCCATTTTAAGTGTTTAATATGTTTTTTGTTTTTGGCTATCAGGTCCTTGTCTTTGTTGACAAGTATGCAGCGGACATCTTTATAAGTGAACCTGCAATGGCTCCTGATTACGGCCTTAAAAAAATTGGCACGCCTGACATTTGCCTCCCTGTCAAAAAAAATATTAACCCCAACTGCCAAGCGATCTTCATCGGGGATAAGACTGCACAGGTGGTTGGACAGTATCTCGGGGAGCATGGGTACTACGGAATTGGGGAAATACACACTTGTGCCTCGCTCAATGCCTGCCTGGTCAACAGGACTCTTCTCCGGCACATAGTGACTTACATCGGCAATGGCCACAGTGAGAACAAAGCCTGTGCGGGTCTTCTTGACAAATACGGCATCATCAAAGTCCCTTGCCTGCTCTCCATCTATTGTTACCAGCGGTAGCTCTCGGAGATCCTTGCGGCCCCGGATGTCATCCGGGACAACAGCCCGGGGTAATGCCTCGGCCTGAGCCATTGCGTCAGTTGGAAAGATGTGCGGAAGACCGCGCCTATGTATGACTATCTTGGTCTGCACACTCATGTCGTCAGGATTCCCAAGGACTTCTACAACCCGTCCTTCAGGATTCCTTCCCTCTGAAGGAAAGCTTTCAATTTCCGCTAATACAACCTGGCCGTTCCGGGCCTTTGCCGTATATTTATCGGGAACCATGATTTCGTAGAGCAATCTGTTGTCTTCAGGAAGCACGGTTGATACGCTTTTGCCTTTCTGAAATGTCCCCACTACACGTTTCACGCCCCGTTCAAGCACTCTCAGTATGGAACCTTCAATGCCCTTTCCGCTGGTTTTTTCCACCCTTGCCACTACATGATCACCATGGACAGCGCCCTTGAGACCGCGTGCAGGGATAAATACATCATCGCCTTTCCCTGTCTCCGGTTGTACAAAACCAAAACCATCCGGGTGGACCGACAATCTTCCGGTAATCAGTTTCATAAGGTCGGAGATGCCGTACCTGTCGCCCTTGAGCAGGACTAATTTGCCTTCACGAACAAGGTCGGCCACTATGGTCCGTGCCTTATTTCTTTCATCCGGCCTCAGGTGGGACAAATGGATTATCTCCCGGAGATAAAGGGGCCGCCCCGCATTGCGCATTACCGTGAGAATACGTTCATGGGAAAGAGGGGGAAGTTTCTCGGATTTCCGGCTGGATCTTGCTTTACGTTTTCTTGCCATAGAGAGACTATACGTTGAGGGCTTGAAGGGGTCAAGAAATGACAATAATGATCATAGAGGAATATTTATTTCAGGCTAATCGCTGATGCTCTTCCGCTAATACTTTGATTTAGAAATATCTTTATTTTCAGATAGTTATAAACTGGTCTCTCAAGCGCCTATTTGCGTAATCACGTAGCTTACGTTT
>Ga0164318_10004921_pt1 | contig 12905 bp, 8 predicted proteins | sample GuaBasSedimGuay9_FD_113734 | JGI IMG/M metagenome (GOLD analysis project Ga0164318, IMG submission 113734) | Subseafloor sediment microbial communities from Guaymas Basin, Gulf of California, Mexico - Guay9, Core 4571-4, 0-3 cm | ecosystem: Environmental > Aquatic > Marine > Hydrothermal vents >... | reverse complement strand
TTGGTACTTGCATCAATAGTTTCCGAATGTACTGCCTGAATAGTGACATTGTCCCGATCCTTGAACTCCAGACGGATTCTGCCAATTGCATCACCCGTAAGCGGTTGGTCTTCTCCTTTTTCCGGCGCATTCATGAACCACGCCGTCACCGTCCATTTCTCGCCGGGCTTGGTCTTCAGATCCTGCCAGAGCGCCGGTTGCCACCAGGTCTTGTAGGAGTACCGGCCACTGTGGGCGTAGTCGGCGAAGGTTCCGAATCCTTCGATGCCGTCCGGAGTCCATCCCGGTGCCCGGCACATCCCCGGTTCTTCCTCGAAACCGCCGTTCCTGAGCAGGTTTTCCGCGGCGCCGGCGGCGGGCAGAAATGCCAGCATCGCAAAAGTCAACGTCACTGACAGCATGCCTGTCGTCCTCATGGCTGCACCTCCTGTGGGCTGTTGCTTTCTTCGCTGACGACGTCCGTCCAGTCCATTTTCCGCATCAGGCGGAAGATCAGACCGGCGGCGCCGACTCCGTAAAGCGCATAAAGCAAGCCGGTGAGATAGCGGCCGAAGCAGCATTTCCCGACAGCGAAGATCATGGCGAAAAGTGCCGTGGTTCCCAGCAGCCAGCACGTCCATTCGATCCGGCCCACGACCAGGTGGTGGGGGAATCCGGCTTTTGCGGCTATTTTCTTCCACGCGCCGGGAGGTCGTACGCGGCGGTAGAAGCGCACCAGGTGGTCTTCCGGTTCAGCGCGCGTGAGGAAGGTGACCGCCAGCCATACCGCGCTGCTGCAGAGCACATTGAGAGTGAAGCGCACCGCATAGGCGTCCAGGAGATATCCGGGGAGTCCCAGAAATTGGAAGAGGGCGTGAAACATATGCGTCCAGTTGAGCAGGGCGAACATCAGGAGGCTGGAGCCCATCGCGGCAAATTCCGACCAGACGTTGATCCGCCACCAGTACCAGCGCAGAAGAACCACAAACCCGGCCCCGGACATCAGTTCGAAGAAAGTGAACCAGCCGGAGGCGATGTTGCGCGCCAGGGCGGCGTATACGCCTGCTAGAACGGCCAGCAGGATGGACACCATACGGGAGACCCAGATATCCGACCTGGCAGTTCCTCCCGGCCGGATGAATCTCTTATAGATATCATTGACGAAATACGAAGCCCCGAAGTTCACCTGCGTCGAAATGGTGGACATATACGCCGCCATCAGGGAAGCCACCATCAGCCCCTTCAGTCCGATGGGCATGTATTTCATGAGCATCACCACGTAGGAGTACTCCTGATCCCATTTTGCGCCGTAGGCGGTGATGTCGGGAATGAGAAACAAGGAGGCGATCCCTACTACGATCCAGGGCCAAGGTCGGACGACATAGTTCAGGAAATTAAACCAGAGCATGGCAAGCACCGAGTGCTTCTCGTTCTTGCATGAAAAGAGACGCTGGGCCAGAAAGCCGCCGCCCTCCCCACCGGCCCACCATTGCAGTCCCAGAAAGACGATCAGCGACCATACCGCCAGCAGGCCGCCTCCCTTGAGATCGAACGGAGGCAGAAAGCTGGTGATTTTGCTGACGGGAACCACGCGGTCTCCCCGCCAGGCTGCCAGAATTTCCCCACGATTTTCGACGCCGGCTTTCTGCAGGATGCGGTCTATGTCCGTAGCAGAATATGACAGGCTGTGAATGCGCAGATAGTCGGTGGGCTTTCCGTTCCTGCTTTGATCACGGACGAGAATACCCGCCTCAATCAATGGTTGCACCGCGCTGAAGTCCGTGATGCGTGCAAGGCTTATGGTATACGCCTCCCTCCAGAGACCGATAAGTCGCTCCGGCGACTCCTCACCGGATTCCCGGAGCCTTTGCAGAACCTCCTCCTCGCTCATGCCGTCGGCCGACCAGACTGCCCCGCCTCCCGGGTCACGACGGAGTAGGCCGGCTTGGCCGTAGGCGGGATGCCATGGAGTGTGGGACCGGTCGGCCGCCGCCGTATTGACAACGCGACCCTGCTTCACTGCCGCGGCGGCACGGTTGACGAGTCCGGTGGGCCCGCCGGCGACCTGCAGGCTGATGATCATCAGGGCTATGCTTCCAGCCATGGCCAGCCCGAACTGGAAGAAATCTGTGGCCACCACACCCCAGAGCCCCGATGCGGCGCTGTAGAAGGCGGCTACGCCGAGGCAGACAACGATTCCCGTGACCTTGGCGGGGATCACCGCTGCTCCGATCACCGGCCAGTGCGCAATCTGGGAGGGGTCGACAGCGGCGGCAACCGGAGTTCCTTTAGGTACCAGAACCGGCAGCAGCTCACCGTGTGTCCAGACTAGTGTGGGGATATTCAACGTAACGTCGAGGATCTTGGCCATGGCCAGGGTGACCCAACCCATGACGAGGGTATTCTGAACAAGCGAGCGGAACCCCGCCTGGAAGAGTCGCAATCCGGCGGCGGCCCGGCCGCTGTAACGAAGTTCGATAAATTCCACATCGGTAAGGATGCCGGCCCGGCGCCACAGTCTGGCGAAGAAAAACGTGCAGAGCATCATACCCATGATGCCGCCCCACCAGAACCAGTTACGCTCCAGACCCGCGGTCCGCAGCCATCCGGAAATAACCAGTGGCGTATCCGCGGCAAACGAAGTGGCTACGATCGAAGTCCCTGCCAACCACCAGGTCATCCTGCGTCCGGCGACGAAAAAGTCGGCCATGCTTTTCTCCGCCCGGCGGGAGAAGAACAATCCGATTCCCAGGGTAACCAGAAAATAGGTGACGATTACCAGCCAGTCCCAGGTAACCAGAGGTGGCAGCGGCGCGTGCGGCATGTATGATATTCCTTGCTTTCCTCAGTTGCACTCATTCTCGGTGCCCCGGCCCGAATTTTGAAGACTATTCCTCCGACCGCGGCGGTATCGCACGGACGCGGCAAGGATGCCGGTTGCGAGCAGAGCGAATGTACTTGGTTCGGGAATAGCGGTGACACGGTAGTCGTCGTACTGGAGCTGGTTGGGGCCTGACTGTCCGTTGGCATAGGCGAGGAAACCGAACTTGACGATGTTGGTGTAGTCGAGGCCGGGAACAGTGCCGGCCGATTCCACCTGCATGTTGGTAACGTAACTGGTGTATTCGGTCCAGACAGTGGTGGGCTGGAAGCGGTCCTCATCGCGGGTCCGCCACTGGGTTCCGTCGCCGTCCTGGAGATAGAGGGCGACTGACTGAGCCGAGAAGTCGTTGGTCGCCTTCATCCAGACTGAGAGGGTAGTGTAGTTGTCGACTGTGTAGGTCTGCTGGTTGGTGGTTTCGGCTCCCCATCCCCAATAGCTGCCCCAGTCGAAGGCGACCCATACCGCTGCAGTAGGGGAGTGACAGGAAGTGGTGAAGGTTCCCTTGTCCAGAATAGGGTTGCCGAACACGATCCATCCGGGCGGGTTGCCGCTGCCTACCGGCGGCTGGCCTTCGAAGTCGTCGAAGAAGATGAGGTCGGCGCAGGTCTCCGGGATGGTGAGTATGGCGAGGGACGCCATTGCAGTTATGATTTCCGGTATCCGCTTACGCAGATGCATGTTCATGGTGATTCCTCCTGACCTTTGTCTTTTCCCCAATTTGGGGCCCTCCGCTCTGGGGCCCGATTACACTCGGAAACTTACTAAGGATTCCTGAAAAAGTCGAGCATAAAAATCATCCTTTTTCGGATAACTGAACATCAAGATGCATCCGGGCATCCTTTCCGCGCGACGCGAACTGCGGGCCGCTACCGGCCGGGATGGAGCTTCACATCCCGCGGCGGACCGCATGGATATGGACAGCAGGGAATCAGGTGCGGAACGGTTCCCATTCGGGCTCGTTATCGAAAAGCCACCGGTAATATTCCTTCATTTCCAGCTGCTCGGCAGCCGGCTCATCGGCGATTACGGTACAGCGGGGATGAAGCTGGAGCGCCGATGCAGGGACCATGGCCGATACTGGCCCTTCAACCGCGCGGTGCAGAATATCCGCCTTTTCCCGTCCGGTGGCGAGCAGGAGACATCGCTTGGATTCAAGAATCGTGCCCACGCCCATGGTTATGGCCCGCCGGGGAACCTGGTGGGGATCACCCCCGAATTGCGGCGCATACTGTTCAAGAGTCGTGGGACAGAGGGCTTTCTCACGGGTTCGTGATGAGAGAGAGGAGCAGGGTTCGTTGAAACCGATATGGCCCGACCGGCCGATGCCCAGAAGCTGCAGATCTATACCGCCGCTTGTTCTGATGAGTTTTTCATAGCGTTCACATTCGGCCTCCAGATCCGGAGCCATACCGTCCGGCAGATGGGTTCGGGCCTTGTCTATGTTCACCAGATCAAAGAGGTGTGTGTTCATGAAATGCCGGTAGGAATGCGGGTCCTCAGGAGGCAGCCCGATGAACTCATCCAGATTGAAGGTCCGGCAGCGTGAAAAATCCAGCCCCTCATCCCGGTGCAATCTGACCAGCCAGTGGTAGACCCGGGTCATCGTCCGGCCGGTAGCCAGCCCGAGAACCAGAGCGGGATTGCGGCGCAGATGGTGAGCAATAATGCGTGCGACCAGCCGTGCGGCGGCGTCCTCATCGGGTTGGATGATAACTTCCATCGTCTGTCATCCCGGCACTGCTCCTCGATTGCTGCATCCCATTGCGGCCGGTTCAGCTTTCCCGCCACGCAGCAGATCTTATCCATCCGGTCGGTCCGCGGTATCACGGACCTCCCCATTGAGATACACTTGCCAAGCGGAACGTATTTCCGCCGCGAAATCATGGACATGTTTGAGAGTCAGGTCCAGCACGTTCACTGAGGGATCTGCGATCGCGGGTGTCAGATCCATGGCGAAGATAACCTGATCCATCAGGTCCACACCGTGAGACTCCAGATAAGTGGCATTGGCCCGGCGCCGGCCGATCGTTGCCAGATCATAGCGTTTGCCCCCGGAGATCTGCGAGTCGAAAACGCCGTTCAGCGCTGCCGCAAGGTTGTCACGACCGGAGACGTCCAGGATTACCTTCGCAGAATCCGGCAGCCAGTCCAGATCCCGCCACACTTCGCAGCCGTAGACGCGGGCCGGCCGCAACTCCGGCGGCAGCCGGCGGAGAGCTTTCACTGCTGCGGCGACAACAGCAACGTGGGTAGGATGCTTGTCAGCCGGATTGTGAGTGTAGACCACCCGGGGGCGGCATTCCCGGAGAATGGTGTAGAGATCCTGCTCCAGTGACGAGTCTGCGGGGTCCTTCACCCGGGTGCTGGGGAAGTCGAGTTGCAGCATCGCAGAGTAACCACCGATGACCGCGGCCTTTCTCTGTTCAAGGCGTCGGACACGGCGCATCTCCTCATCAGTATGGTCGGCATAGAGGCCCGTGCGCGGGCTCCCGGAACCATCGGTCACGGTGACACCGGTAAACCACAGGTCGGGAGACTGGAAACATTCCAGGATCCCGTGAAACGCCATGAGCTCCAGGTCATCCTGGTGAGCGCCGATACCCAGGTGAGTAGTCCTGCTCAGGGCAGTGGCGAGGTCGCTGCCGTCGGGCACGAAGAGATCCGCGGTCTGGTAGCATAGCTTCATGCTTCTGCCGCTCCATTTTCCGGTACGGCGCACCGCGATGATGCCGCTCCGGTTTCCGGCAGGGTAGCAGCGGCCACCGCTTGGCCGACGCGCCGGGTTTCTTCACCGGGAACATGCAGCGAGATGCTTGCGGCGAGATGTGGGAACTCCTTTTTCAGGACCTCTTCGGCGGTGCTGACAATCACATCGCCGAAGGTGCCGGACGTAACGCGTCCGAGAACCAGAACATGCCGCAAATCATAGAACCGGGCGTAGTAGGGAAGCGTATATCCGAGGTAGACTCCGATGGTTTCTGCTACCCCTCGGGCTGCTGGATCACCCTGATCAGCACGCTGCTGCACGTACTTCAACCGCTCGGCCAGGTTCATTCCGGGATCAAGGTTGAAGCCCGCCCGCTGCGCCAGCCGGTTCACCGCCTGCTGCCAGAAATAGCTGGCGCCGACCCCCAGGTCTCCGGACCATTCATCACGGGCGGCAGCCTGGCTGGCATCCACGGGAGCAAAGGCGAGTTCATTCAGCCACCCCGTAATCCGGCCTTTACCGTCGAGATAGCCGGCGGCCTGACTGGATCCCAGGGCAATACCGAGCAGCGATCCGCTTCCGATGGACAGCCCTCCGGCCAGTGCGGTGACTTCCCCGTCGTTAACGACGGTGAAGGGGACCCGCCACTGTTCGGCCAACCGGAGAAACATCGGCCGCACGCGGGCTTCGAAGGCTTGTGCCGGCACGGAACGGAATAGGGAGGCCACTTTCACCTGATTGTCCACGTAGACACCGGCGGCACTGCCACCTATTGCATCCACGCGCGGCAATTTTGATGCGGCGAGCTTGAGTCCGGACGAAATCTCTGCGAAGTGGTAGGAGGGGTCGGATTGGTCCTTGGGATTCCATGGGATCTCGGCGTGAAAGAGCACCTTGCCTTCGAGCATTGATGCCAGCTTATAGTCGCTGGCGCCCAGATCGAACCCGATGCGGCAGCCATCGAGATGCCCGCCGAGAGGGGAGGACTCCTCGTTGGGTGGCGGCAATTCTTCTACCGTAGGGGCGTGTCTGATTTCCAGCGGATGCCCGTATATGCGTTCCATCATCTGAGCGTCGAAGGCTCTCTTTCCGGATTCGCAGTAGATGGCGGAGAGACGATCGGCAATCCAGCGGGGCCCGCTGAGAGTCACCTCGAATGCGCCCCGTGACCAGAGCAGGAACTTCACCGTGCGCTCGATGCAGAAGAAGGTCGCCGGGTCAGGCTCTCGGGATCGCGGAGGGATTCTCAAGCTGTAGTGTGAGATCTGCCCGCTGTTGCGGCGCAGGGCGATGGTTATTTTCTCTGCGGATATTTCAGGTCTGACAGAGAGCTCAAGCGCCTGCATCTGCAGGATCAGAGGATAGAAGCCCGGGTCGAGCGGTGGCCGGATACGGGGCACGGAACCTCTCATGTAATCTGTCCTGGAGACCATGTTTTTCCTCCGACTTAATAAGGTTTCCTTAGTAAGTCAGGCTAGCACGGTGCGTGGGGTCTGTCAACCCTCGGCGAACCAGATTCTCATCAGCGGCCGTTCATTCCGACCGGTTCGGCAGGAGATAGGAGTGGACGTAGTCGCGGATCCCGTCCTCCAGCGACATGAAATCATCGCGGTAGCCCGCCTGTCTCAGACGGGTTATGTCGGCCTCGGTATGGTACTGATAGCGGGCGCTGAGACCCGGCGGCATTTCGATGTACTCAATCCGGGGCTTACGTCCCAAGGCGTCGAAAACCGCCCTGGCAAGGTCGTTCCAGGTGCGGGCTAGACCGGTTCCGCAATTGAAGAGCCCCGAGATGTTCGCGTGGTCCATGAAGAAAAGGGTAACCTTGACCGCATCTTTCACGTAGATGAAATCGCGTTTCTGCTCTCCGTCACGGTAGTCAGGCCGGTATGACCTGAAGAGCCGCACCCTGCCGGTTTCCATGATCTGCTCGAAGGCTTTGTGGACCACGGAACGCATCTCGCCCTTGTGCTCTTCGTGTGGGCCGTACACATTGAAATATTTCAGACCCACAATCAGCTGAAACAGGCCGCGTTCCTTCGCCCACAGATCGAACATGTGCTTGGAAAACGCATACATATTGAGTGGCCGCAGCCGCGGCAGCACTTCAAGGGCATCGGAGTAGCCTTGGGACCTATCTCCGTAGGTCGCTGCACTGGACGCGTAGATGAACCGCGCGCCCTTCCGCAGCGTCCAGGTGCACAATTCCTTGCTGAAAGCGAAATTGTTGTCAGCCAGGTAGTCGGCATCGGATTCAGTGGTCACGCTGCAGGCCCCGAGATGAAAGACCACATCCGGAGAAGGCAGGGGCCCCGAAGCGAGGAGGGTGCGGAAGCGGTCCTTGTGCAGGTAGTCGCTGAAGCGCAGGCCGACCAGATTCTTCCATTTCCGCCCGTCGGCACCGAGTTCATCCACGATCAGTATGTCGCTGCGCCCCCGCCGGTTGAGCTCGGCTATCAGATTGCAGCCGATGAATCCGGCTCCGCCGGTGACAATGATCTTCTCATGCATCGCCGGTTTCCCCTTCCTGCATCGCGGATTGCATGATTCGCTGGATAATTCCGGTCGTTGATCTTCCCTCCAGCAGAGGTGCCAGCAGGACGCGCCCTCCGTGCTTCTCGACAATCTCCCGCCCGCTGATGTAACGACTCCAATCCCCACCTTTCACCAGTATATCGGGAAGGATTTCACCGATCAGCGCAGCGGGTTCGTCTTCCTCGAAGAGAACCACATAGTCAACCGCTTCCATGGCGGCCAGCACCCGAGCACGATCCCCTTCCGGATTGATGGGGCGGCCGGGTCCTTTCAATCGGCGCACTGAGGCGTCGGAATTCACGCCCACGATCAGTACATCACCCTGCCGGCGGGCCCATTCCAGGGACATGATATGTCCGGCGTGGAGGATATCGAAGCATCCGTTGGTGAAGACGATACGACGCCCTTCCCGGTGCAATTCCCGTGCCAGTCCGCTGATACGGGGGCGTGGAACTATCTTTCGGCTGGTGTCGTATGTCATTCCATGTTCTCCGCAACAGCCCGGCCGAACTCACTGCACTTGACCAGCGTAGCGCCTTCCATCAGGCGGTGGAAGTCATACGTCACCGTTTTGTTGCGAATGGTCTTCTCGAGCCCCCGGATGATAAGATCCGCAGCCTCCGTCCACCCGATATAGCGAAACATCATCTCGCCGGACAGGATCAGGGAAGAAGGATTGACCTTATCCTGTCCCGCATACTTGGGGGCGGTGCCGTGGGTAGCCTCGAACACGGCGTGACCCGTCTCAAAATTTATGTTTCCGCCCGGTGCGATACCGATGCCTCCTACGCAGGCAGCGGCGGCGTCGGAAATGTAGTCACCATTGAGATTCATGGTCGCGATAATGTCATACTCCTGGGGCCGCGTGAGTATCTGCTGAAGAAAGGCATCGGTGATCACATCCTTGATGACCAGCTCGCGGCTGCCGGTCCGGATTACGTGCCAGGGACCACCGTCGAGAGGCTGGGCACCAAACTCGTCGCGCGCCAGTTCATATCCCCAGTCCCGGAAGGCCCCCTCGGTGAACTTCATGATGTTTCCCTTGTGAACCAGGGTCACCGAACGCCGTCCGTTTTCCAGAGCATAACGGATCGCCGCCCGCACCAGACGGCGCGTGCCGTCCCGCGACACGGGTTTGATACCGATCCCCGACGTTTCAGGGAACCGGATCTTGTCTACCCCCATTTCCCGCACAAGAAAGTCTATCACGCGGCGGCATTCCGCCGAGCCCGCCGGCCACTCGATGCCGGCGTAGATGTCTTCCGAATTTTCCCGGAATATGACCATGTCGGTGAGTTCCGGCCGCCGTACGGGGGAAGGCACTCCCTGAAACCAGCGAACAGGGCGCAGGCAGACGTACAGGTCGAGCTCCTGTCGGAGCGCCACGTTCAGGCTCCGTATCCCGCCCGCCACTGGAGTGGTCAGAGGCCCCTTGACCGCCACCAGGAAACGCCGGATGGCCTCCAGAGTCTCCCCGGGCAGCCACACGCCCTCGCCGTACAGGCGCGCGGCCTTTTCGCCGGCGTAGATCTCCATCCATGCCACGGAACGCTTTCCCCGGTAGGCCTTGGATACGGCAGCGTTCCATACCGTCATGGCTGCCCGGGTGATATCCGGGCCGATGCCGTCGCCTTCGATATATGGGATGATAGGCCGGTCCGGCACCTTGAGCCGGCCGTCATTTCCCATGGATATCGGGGCGCCATCTTCCGGAACGATGATTCTCGACTTGGCCTTCATCACATCATTACTTCCGACATCTGGAGTGCTCCCGCGTTTATATGAAGGGGAGACAGCCTTGTCTAGAGGGAAACCGGGCCGGGCGGGGGGACTTGCGTATCGGTGTGTTGGGGCTTAAAGTCTTTTGGATTCCGGCGCCGGCCCCCCTTACCGGTAGAGCACACCCGCGGAGCGGACGGGATCGGGTGATACAGTGATGCAGTGGGTCTTGCGAAAGATCATCGGCAGCAGGAACGAGCGCGAGCTGCGCAAGCTGCGCCCGCTGGTGGACCGTATCAATGAGATCGAGCAGCAACTGCAGAAGCTGACCGACGAGCAACTTGCGGCGAAGACCGATGAGTTCCGCCGGAGAGTCCGGGCGGCCCTGAAAGAAGAGGGTGCTGCCAAGCGCCTGGAGGAGCTCCGCCGCTCTTTACCCACCGCCCTTGACGAGCGCGAGAAGCTCAGCATCCGGCAGGAGATCCGTGCCGTATACAACAGCATTCTCGATCCGCTTCTCCCCGAGGCTTTCGCCGTAGTGAAGAACGCCTGCCGCCGCCTGCTCGGAAAAGAGATAGAGGTGTGTGGTCACCGCATGAAATGGGATATGGTTCCCTTCGATGTGCAGCTGATGGGGGCCATCGTGCTGCACCGGGGAAAGATCGCGGAAATGGCCACCGGCGAAGGTAAGACCCTGGTGGCCACCATGCCCGTTTATCTCAATGCGCTTACGGGACATAACGTTCACGTAATTACAGTGAATGATTATCTCGCCCGCCGGGACGCCCAGTGGATGGGTACCGTGTACCGCTTCCTGGGCCTGACGGTCGGTTGTATTCAGAACCAGATGGGACCCGCAGAGCGCCGCCAGCAGTATGCCTGTGATGTCACCTACGGAACTAACAGCGAGTTCGGGTTTGACTATCTGCGCGACATGGGGATGGCCTACCGTCCCGAGGAGATGGTACAGCGCGGACACTACTACGCCATCATTGATGAGGTGGACAGCGTACTGATAGACGAGGCACGAACGCCCCTGATCATATCCGGACCGGTGGCTCATTCCACGCATCAGTTTCTCGAGCTCAAGCCGCGGGTGGAGAAACTGGTACGGCGGCAGCGCGAACTCTGTAACCGTCTGTTGCACAAGGCCCGGCAGCTTATCGAGAAGGGGGCCGAAGACGAAGCTATGCAGCTTCTTTATCAGGTGCATCAGGGTATGCCCAAGAACAAGCAGCTTCTGCATATGCTGGAAGATCCCCGCGTGCGGAAGCTGCTGGAAAAGGTCAACGCCATGATGCTTACCGACATGTACAAGGAGCAGGCGCGTGAACTGCGTGAAGAACTGTTTTTCACCATTGACGAGAAAGGTCACGAGGCCAGCCTCACCGACAAAGGTTGTGCAGAACTCAACCCCTCCGATCCGGACATGTTCGTGCTGCCCGATCTGGCGACCGCACTGTCGGAAATAGACGGCGATGAATCGCTGACGGCGGAGGAAAAACTGGAACGCCGCCGTAAGCTGCAGGCTGAGTTCGCCGAAAAAAGCGAGAGGATTCACAATGTCAGCCAGCTTATCCGCGCTTACACGCTGTATGAGAAGGACGTGGACTACGTCGTCCAGGATAACCGGGTCATCATCGTGGATGAATTCACCGGACGCCTGATGCCCGGCAGGCGGTGGAGTGACGGGCTTCATCAAGCCGTGGAAGCCAAGGAAGGCGTGCAGATTGAACGGGAAACTCAGACCTTGGCCACGATTACGATTCAGAATTACTTTCGGATGTATGAGAAGCTCGCCGGAATGACCGGTACTGCGGAGACCGAGGCCGAAGAGTTTCATCAGATATACGGGCTTGACGTGGTGGTGATACCCACCAACCGGCCGGTGAGGCGGGTGGACTTCAACGATCTGATCTATAAGACGCAGAGAGAAAAGTTCGCGGCTATCATAGACCGCATCGAGGAATGTCACCGGCGCGGCCAGCCGGTTCTCGTGGGGACTATCTCGGTGGAGAAATCGGAAATTCTCAGCCGCATGCTGCGCCGCCGGGGTATTCCACACAACGTGCTCAATGCCAAGAATCATGAGCGGGAGGCGGAGATTGTAGCCCGCGCAGGTCAGAAAGGTGCGGTGACCATAGCGACCAACATGGCGGGACGCGGAACCGATATCAAGCTGGGTGAGGGCGTGGTGTACCTGGACCGGCGGGTGATCGAGTCGGATCTCACCCTGGACGACCGCGTCAACGGGAAAACCCTCCGGCAGTTGCTGCAGGAGAAACCCTGTGGGTTGTTCGTGATCGGCAGCGAGCGGCATGAAGCCCGGCGGATTGACCGCCAGTTGAGGGGTAGGTGCGCGCGGCAGGGCGACCCCGGCTGCTCACAGTTTTTCGTGTCTCTGGAAGACGACCTGATGCGGCTTTTCGGGTCCGACCGCATCGCCGGGATCATGGAGAAGTTGGGTCTGGAAGAAGGACAGGTACTGGAGCATCGCTGGCTGAATCGCTCCATTGAGAACGCCCAGCGGCGTGTGGAGCAGCATAATTTTGCTATCCGGAAACGGACCCTCGAATACGACGATGTGATGAACCGGCAGCGGGAGGTGATATACGACTTCCGGAGTTCTATCGTCCGCGCCGCGGATGTGCGGGCACACCTTTACGAAATTGCAGCAGATGTGGTGTATGAGCAGGCCGAGTCATTGGCTGCTGGAGGGGAGGAAGCGGCCCTGTCGGAATTCACCGCATGGGTGAACAGTGTTTTTCCTTTGGGCATCAGTCCGGATCAGCTGGCGGAGGCGTGGCCTGATCCCGAGAAGGTGACCGACGTGGTGGCGGCGGCAATCCGTAAGGCTTACGAGGCCAAGGCGGCGGCTGAGGAACCGGAGGCGCTGCGGGAGATGGAACGGGCGATGATCCTGCAAGCCATTGATTCCCACTGGCAGGAATTCCTGCGGGCGATGGATTCACTGCGGGAGGGGATTGCCCTGCGGGCCTACGGGCAGCGCGACCCGATCGTCGAATACAAGCGCGAGGCCTACAACCTCTTCATGGATCTGATGGATCGCATCTACGAGGA
>Ga0164318_10004920_pt1 | contig 12906 bp, 11 predicted proteins | sample GuaBasSedimGuay9_FD_113734 | JGI IMG/M metagenome (GOLD analysis project Ga0164318, IMG submission 113734) | Subseafloor sediment microbial communities from Guaymas Basin, Gulf of California, Mexico - Guay9, Core 4571-4, 0-3 cm | ecosystem: Environmental > Aquatic > Marine > Hydrothermal vents... | reverse complement strand
TATGTTCCCTGCAGGATTGGATAGCTGGCGTAAATGTATACAAATAAAGGTTTGTTCACCTGCTAAAGATGACAAAGCAAATAAAGAAGTTATAAAAACAGTTGCAGAGTTTTTTGATAAACCTGTTAATGATGTATTCATTGTATCAGGTAGACGGAATAGAGAAAAAACACTTCTCATTAAAGGGGTACCTATGGATTTTGTTTCTGATAAATTAAGAGGATCACTAGATGAATTATAAGAAATCCCTAGAGTATCTTGAAAAAACATTATCTGAGCTTCAGGAGGAAAATAAACAAACTCCTATTATTGTCGAAGGTGACAAAGACATTGATGCTCTCAGGCGACTTGAAATAAAAGGAGTAATTATAACTATAAATACAGGGGTTTCTATTATTGATTTTTGTGATAAAGTTGCAAGTGAATGTAGACGTGTGATAATTTTGACAGATTGGGATAGAAAAGGCGGTTTTCTTTGTTATATGATTAAGAAAAATCTTGAAGGACGTGTTAGTTGCGACACACGTTTTAGAGAGGTTTTTGCTAAATATTCTATGATTCGGACAGTTGAGGGTCTTCCTTCTTGGATTGAGACGTTAAAGGCGAAAGTACGTAACTGAAGAAATGTAAAATGGAGGCGTTAAAACTTATTTCTTCTATATTTTTAAAAAATTTTGAGGAGTAGGAATAAGCAATCTTTTTTTTATTTGATGAAGAAGTCCGGTGAGGAGACTTCAGAAAAGGGTATTGCTTATCCGCTCCAATTATACTTCATGTAATTATCGATATAAAAATTTTGCCTTAAAATATGTAGACAACTGTCGATATTTTTAGGTGAGAGTTTTAACGATAAACTTATTTTAAAAAGGTTTTTTTGAAATTTTGAAATAGTAAAAAATCTATTACACTACTTGGATGTTGTTTTCACGGTTTCAAAATTGTCCATCTTGTAACAGGAGGGTAAAAAGATCTAATTTGATTAAGATTGAAACCGCTGTTGGAACACGGGTTACATGTTGTAAAAATTGTATAGGGTATTTTAGAGTGAGAAGGATACTAAAAAAATACATTGTAATATATCTTTAAATATATATTTTGATATATTCTATATGAGCGGGTAAAAAAACAGCAAAATATTATAACAACCTATATCCTTCATAACAACTTGTTTTAAAAATGAACAAAATCGACCCTATATGTGGGATAAAAGGTACAATACCTGCCCACAGTCATTATTTCTGCAGTGAACACTGCATTAAAAAATATGAAGAACAACATGGAATCACAGATGAAAAAATATTGCCCTAGCTGTGCAGCTAGAAAAAACACACCATGGTATAAAGAGAAACTATATATAATTGCCATGGTAACAGTCATATTTATTATTCTTAGTTATTTTATTGAGTATCTTAAACCATTTCAAGAGGCATTTATTGATTATCTAAAATTAATCTGGTGGGCTATACTCATTGGTTTCCTTATCGGCGGGATTATTGATTACTTCATACCACGGGAATATATTGAAAAATATTTATCACGTCATCGTAAAAGAACAATAATTTACTCAATAATATTTGGATTCCTCATGAGCACCTGCTCCCATGGTATACTAGCTATCGCAATTGAACTCTATAAAAAAGGAGCTAATACATCTTCAGTGATCGCATTTTTACTAGCATCACCTTGGGCTAACCTACCTATCACCATCCTGCTATTCGGTTTTTTTGGAATTAAAGCAGCATTAATAGTATTTTCTGCTCTACTAATTGCAACCACCACAGGTTTAATCTACCAAGTTTTAGAACGTAAAGGAATGATAGAATGCAGGCATTGTATACAAGGGGAAGATAAACCAGTTCTAACTGATTTTTCTATAATAAAAGATGTAAAGAGGAGATGGAGAGAATTTAAGTTCACATCTGGAAACATAAAAAAAGCAATGATAGGAACATTCAAAGGATCATGGAGTCTTACTAAAACGGTTATGTGGTGGCTTATCGTTGGTATGTTCATGGCAGCATTCGCAAGAGCATATATCCCACATGATCTATTCATGAACTACATGGGACCTACTCTAGCAGGGTTAATACTCACTCTAGTTTTTGCAACTATTATTGAAGTCTGCTCTGAAGGAAGTTCACCACTTGCTTTTGAAATATACAGCCAGACAAAAGCCTTTGGGAACAGTTTTATTTTTCTCATGGCTGGTGTAGCTACTGATTACACAGAAATAGGATTGATTTGGAGCAATATTGGTAAAAAAGCAGCAATATGGCTACCAATTATCACCGTACCTCAGATAATACTCCTCGGTTACATATTCAACCTACTATTTTAGTGTACTAAAAAATAAAGTTAGAGGACAGCAAAGCTCTAGTTAAAAACGACTATATTCACACCTTCATTCACGTAATATTTATATATTAAAAGATATTTAATATAGTTAAACTAAAAAAAATTGTTTTGGGGGTTGAAAAAGGATGAATAAAAAAATAATATGTTTTTTAGTCGGTACGCTGCTGATGTTCACCTTCTCAGTTAGTGCAACAAATGTGAACATTAAAAATCCTTCAAAAACGTTAACTACAAATAATAACGATGAAGCTGAGTTACCAACATGGCATGTTGATGATAGCTGGACTTATCTAATAGAGCAAAAGATGATTTTTACTCCAAGTGAGGACATGATTTTTTATCTAACTATAATAGAAGTAAAGTTTACTGTTGTTCACGTGGGATGTGATTCATATACTTTAGAATTTGAAGGTAAAGCCATGGTAAAATTTGATCATGACTCTCATGTTATAAACTTGAAGAAATGTTTAATTAGGGGGACAGAGGAAGTTGAACGGGGTACTCTTGGTGTAAAAGAAGTTAACATGGAGATAATACCAACCGTTGAACCTGGTTTAAAGGCAGAAATAAACATGAGTTTTGAACCAGCTTTTACTTTCATAGAATTTCCATTATTTGTTGGTAAAGAATGGAGTTATCCTTCATCAACAGTAACAGTTGATATTCATTTACCTGATGATACCTCATATACGTATCATGTGGTTATACCTGGTGGATCTGCAAGTTGTACAAGTTCAGAAACTATTTCTGTTAAAGCTGGAACATATGATGCTTTTAAAGTAGAGGTTCATAATGGAAAATTAACTATTTTCTATGCACCTGTGGTTTCAAACATTGTTTTATTAAATGGTAAAATCCCCGCAGTTACACCATCTGTTCCAGATCAGTGGTTTGATTTTATCTCAATATACTGCGAACTTTTAGACACCACGTATTCTGTACCTGGTGCCCCTGTTAAACCCAACACACCATCAGGTCCAACAACTGGTGAAACAGGTAAAATATATACATATTGTTCTATATCAATTGATTTAGAAGGTGACAAAATACAATACGGCTGGGACTGGGATGGAGACTACAGCATCGATGAATGGACTAGTTTCTACAATTCTGGTGAAACAGTCTGCATGAATCACTCATGGAACGAAGAAGGAAATTACTCAGTAAGAGTAAAAGCAAAAGATGAAAATGGTATCGAAAGTGTCTGGTCAGATCCCTTGATGGTGACGATATCCACTGGAGGAAACCAACCACCAAGTCCACCAGTGATAGCTGGTGAGACACATGGGAAAACAGGTGAAGAATATGATTACACATTCACTATTAGCGACCCAGACGGTGATAACCTTATAGCGTTAGAGATAGATTTTGGAGATGGAAATGTAATAGAACCAACACCACCTGCTTCAGGTTGGAGTAGTGGTTCTACAGTAACAGTTACTCATAAATGGACAACGAAGGGTTCATACATTATCAAAGCACGAGTTAAAGACGAAAAAGGCATATGGAGCGAGTACGGTACATTATCTGTTACCATGCCTAGAACAAGAACAGTATTATTCTTTGAAAACATATTGAAATATTATTTTCCACAGTTAATATGGCTATTACGTTTCAATGATAATACTGGATAGATAAAAAAAAAATTAGCACACGTCAGAAAGCACTGGTATTTCCCCTCTTGTTTCCTCTTTTCTTTACTATCTTTTACATTCTATAGTATAGTCTCCTATATTTGATGTATGTTTAATTCATCAGCGTATTCTTTAACCTCTAAAACTTCTTCAGCTGATACATGTCTTGAGATATCATCATACTCATATGCATGATACTCAGGTCTATACTGAGCCATAATGTTGACCACACATTCTGGGATGTTTTCAGAAATCCATCGTATAATAGGTTTTGAACAACATTCTACATGATTAGGCATAACAAGATGACGAACTATAACCTCACCATTACTATAAGCGGTTTTATGATTCCTTTCAACTATTCTTAGGTAATTTTCCACTTTAGATAAACGCTTAGCGCATCTATCGTTCCCGTATTTAAAATCAGTGAGATAAACATCAATTACACCCTGGAGCAGTTTCATAGTTTCAACAGAACAATACATGTTAGAATTCCAAACCTGAGGGATATTAACATTTAACTCTTTAAGAGTCTGAAGGATATATAATACATTAGGAGTTGGATCACCACCAACCCAGTTAACATTCCTAGAACCCTGAGCTTTACGTTCAGCTATAACACTTGCTAGTTTCAAAGGTTCAACGTATAAACCAGTGTTAAACTGACTGATATCCCAGTTTTGACAAAAAACACAATGAAAAGTACAACCACTAAAAAATATTGTATGAGAAGGAACCAATACACTCTCCTCCCCTATATGGAGAAACTCAGATGCTACACCAGGTTGTTTTACACCACAGTTACCAGATTGTTCTCTACGATCTACATTACATCTACGTTCACAAAAACAACAATTTTGAAAAATACGATTAGCTATCTCAATTTTTAAATCAAGAAGAGATTGCTCAGGTTTCACTTCACTTAGTTTTATGTTTTTAAGAGCAGAATCATGTTTCTCCCAGAGAATCTTTAATGAATTATCTGTGTTAAACTCAACAGGTATATATTTACAATTCTGATACTTCGCAGGGATGTTTTCTTCAAGTATTTCAAAATATTTTGATAGAATTATTCGTACAGAAGTCATCTCTTCCAATTTTTTTGTATAACATTTTTGATTTTATAACAATATTGCCTAAAAAAACATCGTTTGGTTTTCACCAAACATATTACCAGCATTTATATACTAATTCTGACTTAACAATAAAACGAGAGGAGTATCATGAATAAAGTTACCAGTATTATAACCGCAGGTGCCTTAACAGCATTAGTTTTAACTAGTATCTTCTACATAGGGTTTTTTTCTTCTTCAAATGTTAGCGCTCAACCACGAGCAGTTGATACATATGCAACCAATGAAAGCGTTACAAATCTCTCCAATTTGATTAATAATTTTTCTTTCAGAATGTATAATCAACTCATCACAGATAACACAGATAATATTTTTTTCTCACCATACAGTATCTTCGTTGCACTTGCGATGACATACGAAGGAGCACGTAACGAAACCGCTGATGAAATGTATAATGTTCTGGGTTTCCCACAAAACGACACAGTTACCCTCTGTTCTTTCGGACGGATCTACAATCTTTTGAATATAAACAAAGAATATACATTGAATACCGCTAATGCTCTATGGATAAGACAAGGCTATCCCTTCCTAGAAGAATATCTAAGATTTATTGAAAACTATTACATGGGTAAAACAACCGAGGTTGACTTTAGTAACCCTGAAAAAGCAGCTGAAATAATTAATCAATGGATTGAAAAAAATACTGGTGGTAAAATAAAGGATCTAATCACAAAAGAAGATATCCATAAGTATCTTGCTATGATTCTTACAAACGCTATTTATTTCAAAGGTGATTGGTTAAACCAGTTTGATAAAGATCTTACCACGAATAGAGATTTTGAATTATTAGATGGTACAACTGTTAGTGTGCCAATGATGACTTTCTCCAAGTCAGATCTTGAATTTAACTATACTGAAACAGATGATTTACAGATACTTGAACTACCATACAAAGGTGATAAGCTTTCAATGATAATACTGTTACCAAAAGAAAATAATATTTCAATTGTTGAAAAAATACTTAACAGAGATAATTTGTCTAAATGGATAAACTCTATGACAAAGAGAGAAGTAAAGGTTATACTTCCAAAATTCAAACTTGAGACAGAATATAGTCTGAAAAAATATCTAATGAATATGGGAATGATTACTCCTTTTAGTACAGCAAAAGCTGATTTCTCAGGTATGACTGGTAGAAAAGATCTTTTTATTGAAAAAGTAAAACATAAAGCATTCATTGAGGTGAATGAAGAAGGAACAGAAGCAGCTGCAGCTACATCTGTTCACATGAGTCTTACTGCAGTGGGTCCTGAACCTATAGAGTTTAACGCTGATCATCCTTTTATTTTCTTAATACTACACAAAGATATAGGTAGCATACTATTCATAGGGCGGCTGAGTAATCCAGAATAAAAAAATTAATGGTGTTTATTTTAGTATGGTTCTAATGCTGGATGCATATCAAATTCAAAAATTGGAAAAATATTTAACCATTTATGAGTATATGTCCGGAAACCAGGGATAATCTTAGGCATCCATCGCATACTTGGTATTTTTAACCCTATCCAGTCATCCCAATAGTTTTTATCAAAGATAATATTTTTTGATTCCATAAATGTCTGATGTTTTTTTATCCAAGAAATACAAGGTTGATCATGTTTAAAAACTTTGATGAAGTTGTTGTGATGTATATAGAAGTTTTCACCACCTTCTAGATAACATCCATAGCTACAATTCCTAAATGTGTTATTAAAGACTTCACAATTATTTCCATGTAGTGAGATTCCACCACGGTGTATATTTTCAAATGTATTATTTTTTATTTTTAGATTTGAGCAATAGCTGGTGATAAGCCCAATTGAGGTATCATGTATATTTAGGTTTTCAATTGTTACATTGTTACAATTTATCACTTCAACTTGTCCAGCATCAGCATTTGAGATGGTTGTATCGTTTTTGTTTATATACAGATAAAAGGTTTTATTGTTCACTTTATTATTTTTTATAGTATTTGTCAGAAGTTGATCGGCTGTTGCTGAGAATATTAATCCTGTGTTGAATAGAGAGTTATTACTAATCGTGCAGTTATTTGGTTTAGTAGCATATATTCCAAAGATATTATAAAACAAGATATTTTCTGCAACAACACAGTTTTTAGTATTAGATAAACCAATTCCAACAAAATTATTTTGCAGTGTATTATTGATTATTCTACAGTTATTTGAAGTAATTTTAATACCTTTTTTCATGCTATATGTTCTTCCACTGTTTTGGATTCTAAAATTTGATACAGCGCAACCATCTGCGTTAATTTCCATAACGTCACCAAAATGATTGCCATCAATAATTGGTTTTCCTGAGTCTTCTCCTGCACCTAGTTCAGTTGATATTCCTTTTAAAATTATTTGTTTATTAATCTTTATATGTTCTTTATAGATTCCACTATACACCTCTATTATATCCCCTGGGTTTGCTTTATTTATAGCTTGTTGAATTTGTTTAAAATCTCCGTCGCCTTCATTATCAACGGTCCAAGTTTGAATAGCGTTAACATTGATATTCTGTGATTTCATACCTTCTACTGAAAATAAACTTGCTAGTAAAAATATAGTAAATATTATTATACTGATGAGTGTTCTTTTCATCAATACTAATATATATACAATTATTAATAAAATTTTGTGTTTTTAATTTTTATCATTAAAATAAACATGTTTTTTTATGATATTTCATTAATCATCGGTAGTATTTGTTTATCTTTGAACCCGCGTTGTTGCATAGCACCAGATGGACAAGCAGCTACACATGCTCCGCAACCCATGCAAAGCGCTTCGTTTACCTTAGCATGTATACTTCCATCGTTTTCTTTAACGAGCTCTATAGCATTATATGCACAAACAGAGATACAGGTACTACATCCGCTGCATAGTTCTTCATCAACATAAGAAATAAGTGGTTCAGTTTCAAGTTCTTTTTTACTAAGGATATCTGCAGCTCTTGCAGCGGCACCGCTAGCCTGAGCTACACTATCTTGTATGTCTTTTGGTGCTTGACAACAACCTGCGATAAAAACGCCACCAGTGAATGTATCCACGGGTCTAAGTTTAGGATGAGCTTCAAGGTAGAAACCATCGCTACCTTGAGAAATATGAAGAGTACGAGCTAAATCATCCGCGTCTATCCGGGGGACTAATGCAGGTACGAGAACTACGAGATCTGTGTTGATTTCAAATAATTTATTTGTCATAGTATCAAAGACATCAATGGTTATTTTATCAGGATAAACTTTTACTTCAGATGGGCGGCCACGGAAGAAATTAGTATTACTCATACCACGGATTTTACGATAAAACTCTTCATATCCTTTCCCGAAGCTACGTATATCTGTGTAGCAGACATTGATTTCAACAGTGTCACCAAGTTTTTCTTTTAAAAGATACACGTGTTTAAGAGCACTCATACAACCGATACGGCAACACCAGGTGCATTGTGTTTCATCACGAGAACCAACACAAAGAATGTACGTGATACTTTTTGGTTTTTCACCATTAGAAGGACAAATGATTTCTCCACCAGTGGGGCCAGATGAACTAATTAAACGCTCCATCTGCAGGGTTGTAATCACATTAGATGAATGAACATACCCGTATTCATAGATACTACTTGGATCTAACATATCATAACCTGTAGCTACAATAATGACACCAACGTTTAATTCTATTTCTTCGTCTTTCTGTTTAAAATCTATAGCATCTGCTTCACATGCTTCGACACATAATGGATGATCACCGCATTTCCCACGTGTAAGCATAAGACAATGATCCTTATCCATAACAGCTTTCAAAGGAATCGCCTGAGGAAACGGGATATAAATAGCGCTACGTTTACCGATACCCTCATCAAACTCACTAGGAATACGATCTTTCATACGGCAAGCATTCATACAGTCACCGCAGCCTGTGCATTTATCCATATCAACGAAACGTGCTTTTTTCTTCACCTTTATTTTATAGTTACCAATACTACCTTCAACAGTAACAACTTCGGAATAAGTTAGTAACTCTATATTTGGATGATTAGCAACCTCCATCATCTTAGGTGTAAGAATACAGCTACTGCAGTCAAGAGTTGGAAACGTTTTATCAAGTTGAGCCATACGTCCACCAATACTAGGTGTCTTCTCCACAAGATAAACCTTATAACCCTCCTCAGCAAGATCAAGAGCAGACTGTATACCTGTTACACCACCACCAACTACAAGAGCAGCAGGAGTAACTTTAATCTTTGAAGTCTGGATAGGTTCTAACAACCTCGCCTTTGAAATAGCACCTCGTACCAATGCCTTTGCTTTTTCAGTAGCACGTTCTTTATCATCATGAACCCAGCTACACTGCTCACGGATATTAGCGATTTCAAGATTAAAAGCATTAATACCACCCTTTTCTACAACACCTTGAAAAGTATGCTCATGCATACGCGGGCTACAACAAGCAATAACTACACTATCAAGTTTATATTTCTTAATAGAATCCTTAATAAGATTAGCACCAACATTAGAACACATATATTTATAGTCCTTACTAACCACTACATCATCAAGTGTTTTAGCATAATCAACAACTTTTTTAACATCAACAGTAGCAGCGATATTAACACCACAATGACAGACAAAAACACCGATCTTCTTCGCCATCCTATACCTACCTCCTACTTACTATAGATATTTTTTCAACAGGACTCTGATTAAGATTAACACCTAGTTTCTCACTGGGTATACCAAAAGATAGACCTATTAACTGAGTTAAATAAAACACAGGCATCTCAAGTTTCGCTGCAACAGTCTCACCAGCTTTAACTTGTTTACTATCATACTGACGATGACACCAAGGACAAACATCTACAAAAACATCAAAACCTTGCTCCTGAACACTTTTAAGTTTTTGACCAGTCTTTGTCAAAGCAGACTCAGGTAGATTAGCATTCAAAAGACCACCGCAACAATCAAGTTTCTCAGGATAATACTCTGGTTTACCACCGATCACTTCTAAAATACGATCCATTTTTTCAGGGTTCTCAGAATCATCAGGTCGTCCAATTTCAGATGGACGGATAGTATGACAACCATAATGACTAGCGATTTTCAAATCCTTCAAAGGAGTTTTAACAAGTTTTTTAATTTTTTCTAAACCCACAATATCATGTAAAAGATCCACTGTATGAACAACATCACTTGTACCATTATAAACAAGATCTTCATCAGCTAAAAACTTGTTAATACGCTCGCGCATATGTATATCCGAGTCAAGGATACGTTTAGACTCAGATAACGCTAAATGACACATTGGACATGGTGCAAAGATATCTAATTCTTCTTTCTCAGCTATAGCTATGTTACGAGCAGAAAGAGACAGAGTTAACATTTGATTAACACTTTTAAGAGGTTCACCGCAACAGCTGAAACCTTCGAGATCTACAAGTTCAACATCAAGTTTCGGTAAAACCTCTCTAATAGATACCTCATAAGCATATTGTTCTGTAGGCATTACACAACCCAGGTAAAAAGCATATTTCATAACTCCTTTCAACCTCCTAAACCTTCTCCACAGCAAGTTTTGAAAGCATCATCTGAAACTTATTTGGATCAACAGGTTTAGAAACTGCAGGTAACCCTAAATCAGAACGTGTAACTGTTTTGTTATCTTTTGTGTTAACACTTTTGACATCTTGTAAAAGACCAATTGATAGCACAGATTGCAACCAGCTTGTATAGTTACCTGGTAGTTGTTTACCAGTAGCTACAGCTAGGTTTTTTAAAGCGAATAAGATTTCTACAGGTGCTACTTTTTGCGGGCATCGTTCACGGCATTTAAAACAACTCATACACGTCCAGATGACATCTGAGTTAACCATTTCATCAATGAGACCACGTTTCAACAGTGCTACTATTTTATGCGGCTCAAGCTCTAGTAGTTTATGTGCTTCACAACCAGAGGTGCATTTAGCACATTGAAAGCAGTAATCTGATAATTCGTCTCTTAGTTTTTTTAACCGGTCATTTATTTCTTTTTTAAGCTGCGTTTGTGGTTCAGCCATAGATGTTAGGTCTACGAGACTCATAAGATACCACTCCCCAATTAACATATGTTAATTATTTATGTGTTTTGGAGGATCAAAAAACATTGAATCCCCAGAAATCGTATCTTATAACAATATTTAAAATCTACTAAATATAAGAAAAAAAACTAACTATGTTAAAGTAGTTCAAAATGTTTTTTTATAAAAAATTGGATTAAATAAAAAAAAATAGGGTTAGAAATGTATGGAATTGTTTATCATAAGGATTATAATAAATACAATTTAGGAGAAAATCATCCATTAATCGGGGATAAACCAGAGAAAACTATTAAATTCTTTAAAGAGAAAGGCATCCTGAAAGAGGTTGATTTATTAACAGCGAAAAAAGCAACTATGAAGGATTTACTCAGGGTACATAACCCACGGTATATAGAACGTATAAAATATTTAAGTAAAACAGGTGGACGGTTGTCTCTCGATACACCTGCTCCAAGAGGGATATATGATATAGCACGGCTAGCTGTTGGTGGCACAATACTTGGGGGTGATAAACTATTCAATGGGTATCAATGTATGTGTAACCCTCTCGCTGGTTTTCATCATGCTAGTAGAAGTTATGCTTCAGGTTTTTGTTTTTTTAATGATGAGGCTATAGTTGTTGAGTTTTTAAGGGAGAAATATGGTTTAGATCGTTTTTTGATAATTGATTTAGATGTTCATCATGCAAATGGGACGCAGGAGATATATTATGATGATCCTTCTGTGTTGTTAGTTTCTTTTCATCAGGATGGTAGAACATTGTATCCTGGAACAGGTTTTATTGATGAGATAGGTAGAGGTAGTGGTGAAGGGTATACAGTAAATCTACCGTTGCCACCTGGGACGGGGAGTAAAAGTTATTTAAATGCTTTTTATAGTATAATCCCTGGTTTGGCGGAGCAGTTTCAGCCGGAGGTTATAGTGTATCAGTGTGGTGTTGATACGCATCATTCTGATCCGTTAGCGGATCTACGTTTGGTGTATCAGACTTATTATCATCTAGGTAGGAATATAATGGATTTGTCAAGGAAAACTTGTAACAAGTTGTTGGTATTATTTGGAGGGGGTTATAATAGTGAGAGTTGTGTGAAATCTTATTATAATATCATGTGTGGTTTGTTGGGTAGGAGTGATTATTTGGAAGAGAAAAAGGAGATATTTGATGATAAAGTTGAGTATATTGATGGGTTGATAATGGAGGTTAAAAAAATACTTGAACCTTATTGGGAGTTATAGTATAATTTTTAGACGATCTGGATTGTTTTAGTAGCAACAATGTCAGCATCTGTATCAGCAACGTTTTGAACTATTTTTTGACCTATTTTTACAGGTGCTTTAACCTTGGTTTTTTTAATCACATTTAACACATCAAATATTTTATCCTTGGGAATAGGTTTAGAGGTTTTAACGCTAACTAGTGGCCATTCACCATTTTCCACGAGTATAGATGATGTAAGTATGCGTCTTGGGTTTACGGCTTCAGATTTAGCGTACTCCTCACCACGTTTACATTTGTTACCCTTGATAAGTTTAAATTTTTTACCGTCTGTGCGCACAAGAATTTTACAGCCAATTGGGCATACTATACATGTAATCTCTTTTTCATCCATGCACAGACACCTCAAGAGATCTATTAGAACGTAAAAGAGTTTTATCAACATTCATCTCAAAGTTTATCATATTAGCAGGGTTAACGAAACGAAGTTTTTTTCTGTATATTTTTTTACCAT
>Ga0164318_10004919_pt1 | contig 12906 bp, 13 predicted proteins | sample GuaBasSedimGuay9_FD_113734 | JGI IMG/M metagenome (GOLD analysis project Ga0164318, IMG submission 113734) | Subseafloor sediment microbial communities from Guaymas Basin, Gulf of California, Mexico - Guay9, Core 4571-4, 0-3 cm | ecosystem: Environmental > Aquatic > Marine > Hydrothermal vents... | reverse complement strand
GGCGACCTCTATAATGGGGACTCACCCCTTTTAATATCTCCTTAATTATTCCCTTCCAATTGTGGCTGCGGTTGTCCTATTCCTGGCGGTAGCAAAAGCAAGAAGTGAACACATCCGCCACCAGCCATGTACATAGAACAATTATCATCGCCAAGTTTCATTTTGAGGTAATCCAGATAAGAAAAACTTGTCATGATAATTGCATATTTCCGATAATGCGGCATTATAAGACCATGGCTTGTCATTACGGACAACCTTGGCCTTTGGAGCAACACAGTCCTCTGATTGCTTGACGGCTCTACATAAAATTCTTTATGTAAACCAAATTGGAGGGAACGGATAATGTTAATCATTAATCCCGCAAGGACTTCTCCACTGTGGAACGCCCGCCTCTCATCATACCGTCTCCGCTCTTGAAAAATGAAGAAAATAATTAAATAATTAAGAAGAAAAACAAAAAAAGGATGACAACCATTCAAAAAATTTGGATGGTTGTCTTATTTTACTTATTACAAATTTCGTTTATTGATTATAACTAAAAGAGCTATTAAAGCTTTCAAAGTTATTGTGCCACCATTAGAATAGAATAAATCGCTATCTTTTACACCAAGACTTTGCGCAATACTCTTTAAAACCATATGTTTTCTAGATTTGGTATTAAACTTCATAAGTTTCCTCCTTTATTAAAATTTCAATAAAGAAAAAATCTTGTTTATTAAAATTAAGTTTGATAAACTTAACTAAAGTGAAAAAAAAGAAAGCTCTTTATTGAGTTTAGTCAGATGTGTCTAGCATCTGACTTTTTTTATGCCAATTATATTTTACTAAAAATTTTGATTAATGTCAATTATCATAAAAAAGTAAAAAGCAATTTTTTCTTATAAAAGAGCAAAAATTACCTTGTAATTATATATATTTAAGTATATATTTATTATATAATAATTATTATATATTAATAATTAATGAATAAGTGTCTCTGGACTTGGGAAGTTTAAGGTGTTTAAAGTGCAAAATATTAATACAATAAATTTCTTCTTTTTTAATAATTTATATATTAAAAATAAAAAATGGGCGAAATTACCAAAAGCTTCAAAATCAATATTTCCCGTAATTGCTTCATTTTGCAATAAAGACGGAATAGCTTTTCCAGGAGAAAAGATTATTAGTAAGTTATCCGGAAGAACTGAAAAAACCATTAGATCAGGGATAAAAAAACTTGAAGAAGGAGTTTTTATTCAAAGGTATGCACAAGCCACTTCTAAACCAGGACAAAAATATTATATATATAAATTAGATATTAAGAATGAAATGATTGAAAAAAATGAAGCATTTCAATTTTATAAAAGTCTTATTAATTCAGGTATATGGGCAAAATTACTTCCTGTATCACAATCACTATATCCAGTATTAAGATACAAAGGAGACTATACAAAAAAATCATTAAAAAATATAAAAGAAAAATTTAATGTTGAAACAACTAAATTTAACCTCTGTAAAAACGATTTGAAATTATTCGCTGAATATGCAGGAATTGGAAAAAGATCTGTTAAAACAGCATTAGATGATTTAATTAAATATAATCTAATAAGAAAAATAAAAACTGAAGATTTTAAAGGATGGTTAGTTTTTCATCATCCTTCTGCTATTAGCGATCATACAATTGAAAAAAATATAATGATTTCAAAAGAAAAAAAGATGAAAAAACTTTTGAAAAACAAACAAAAAATAATTGATATGTTTGAACAATTCAAAAAAAATGTATATTCTTATAAAAATTTAGAATTATTATTTAATTACAATAAAAAAGAATTGAAAAAATATTCATTACAAGAATTCATAATGTTTGCTTTTAAACTAAAGATTATAAAAAAACTAAAGATTAAACATAAAAATAGAACATATATAGTTTTTACTTATCAAAACCCAGGACTATTTGAAATCATTCAAAAAATAAAAGATGGCTCATATTTTGCCTATTATTCAGCTATGTATATTCATAATCTAACAGAACAAATTCCTAAATCTGTATATATTAATTTTGAAACATTCAAAAAAGAATATAAAATAACAAAATCTACAGCAGTTTATAATGATTTTAGAATTTATATTATAAGAAATAAATATACAGATAAATTAGGGGTTATAAATAATTCTGTTAGTGATAATGAAACTATATCTGTCACAAACTTGGAAAGAACTCTAATAGATATTGCAATTAATCCTGAATTTTCTGGAGGTATCTATGAAGTTTTAAAAGCATATGAAGAAGCCGCTAAAGAAGTTTCAATTAATAAATTAATATCAATATTAAAAAAGATGAATCATACTTCGCCTTATCATCAAATTATAGGGTTCTATCTTGAAAAATCAGGGGCATATAGAGAGTTTCAAATAAATCTAATAAAAGAGTTCCCTATAAGAGAAAAAATCAATCTTATTCCTGAAATGAAAGAAATGGATTTTTCTGAAACTTGGCAGCTATTCTATCCAAAGAATTTCTAATTTCTTACACTTTTCAACTAAAAATTTAAAGTAAAATTCAAATTCTTTAGGTTTAATTAAACTGTTTTCTTTAATATTTTGAAATCCATGTTCAAAATATTCTTCCATATCTTGAATTTTTGAAATAAGATGAATAGGAACTCTTTTTATTTCAAAACATTTTTTAACATGTTCCAAATTTCTTGGTGAAGAAATATTAAATCTATTATTTTTCATAATATAGTAAAAATCGAAAAAATCTCTTGATCTACTACTCTTATTTCCTTCTCTTTGTCTTTTAATAATTTTATTATATTCTGGCATTTGTTGACAGATTGCTCTCAATTTTTCTATCGCTATCATTTCAGGGGCATATACAACAACTTTCAAATTATCAAAATCAAAATTTATACTATTTCTGCAATATTCATATTTACTTATGTCAATATTAAATTTTTTCTCTTGATTAACTCCAATAACAATAGCTTTTTTTCTTAATCTATCCCAATTCAACTTATTTTTATCATATGAATCTTTATCAATTATTTTAAATTCTACTTTATATCCACCCCAGAAATCTTTCAGATCATCTGAAACAACTTTAGGTTTTGGTTTCAATGAATAATCAAATATTACATAACCTTCTTCTTCAAAAGTTTTTTCTAAAGTTTTCTCAATTTTATTAGCGAATTCATCAAGTTTCTCATATTCAATATCTGCTTCCATAGAAAAATCTAAATCTTTTGAAGAACGAGAAGCCATATTTGGATAAAACATATCAATAGCACTACCACCCTTAAAAACAAAAATTTCCATTAAATGATCATCAGAATAAATTGCTTTGAGTGATATTTCTTTTATTTTTTTTATAGTGTCTAAATTCATAATAAGATGATTATACAGAATATTTAACTAAATAAAAGAGCTGATAAATTTTATAACCTTTTTAACCATTGACAACTTGTTAATAGAAAAATCAGAGAAAGATAAACGATCAGACGCCATAATTATGACTCTTACTCAACAAATTCAAAATCAATCGATGCAACTTGAAGATCTACGAACAAAAAAAGAACGAGAAAAAGAAAGTAAACAAGCAGGAACTCAAGAAACCTTATTTTAATTAAATACTTATGATATTGACAAAAATATATGTTTAATGGTAATTAATGATATAATTTAAGCGAGTATTTCAATTAATCGATTCTATGTAAAGTAGTTTAACAATGAAAAAATATGATTATGAAAAAGCTATACAAGTAATTAATTATTTAATTTGTAGTAATGAAAATAAAAGATTAGATAAAATAAGCATAATTAAATTATTGTTTTTCTCTGATAAATATCATTTATGTAGATATGGAAGATTAATTTGTAATCATGCTTATTTTGCTATGAAACATGGACCTGTACAATCAGAAATTAGAGATATTTTTAATGAATTATCTAATAACAAGAATGAATATATATATGTTAAAAATAATGATGTTATATCAAAACAAAATCCAGATTTAGATGAATTATCAGATAGTGATATTGAAGCACTTGATTTTAATATAAATTTATTTAAAACTATTGATGGTTGGGAATTAGTAGATTTAACACATTCATGTATTGAATGGAGCAAACATCAAAGTTTTTTAGAAACAGGCTCAAGAAAAGAAATGAATATAAAAGATTTATTTGAAATTTCTAATGTAAAAGATTTGAAATTAAAACAATTATTTGAAGAAACCAGTAAATATATTAATTATGCTCAAGAAGTTTATAGAGAAGATCAAGTTATTGATTCATTGATGTATGGTTGATATTTTTTTCCGGTAGATTTATTTATAAAAAGTCTAAAAATTGAATCTTATCATAATTGTTAAATTTATCATTAATCTTATTTAATAAAGTTCGCCATTTTTCCAAAAAAAGCAATGAATACACATATAATTAAAAAATAATGGTCACTACCTATTTTCAATTTCCATTTTCTTTAAACATTTATTATTCTTTTATAATGTTGATACAGATACAATTATTAAATAACAATAAATCCCGTTTTTAAAAATTTATTTCTGTTTTTTGAGAAAATTTCTCGCAATATCCGTTTTATTTTGTTAAAATTGCATTTAGAAACCGGAGGATTAAAAATGTTAATTAATTTTAAACTTACAAATTATAGATCATTCCTTGATTCAACTGAACTTTCAATGATTACAGGTAATATTTCCGATCATCCAGATTTTGCTTTTAAAATTGATGATAAAATTTCCTTGTTGCGATCTGTTGGTATTTTTGGAAAAAACGCCAGCGGAAAAACAAATTTAGTAAAAGGGTTAAATTTTATGAAAAATGTTGTCTTACGATCTGTAGAATTTGCTACAAATAATCGTTTATTAGAATTTGAACCTTTTCAACTTATTCACTCAAAAGAAAAACTTGCACCTTCTACATTTGAAATTAATTTTATAGTTAATAATATTCGCTACAATTATGGATTTTCTTCAGATGATGTAAGTTTTACAGAAGAATGGTTAACTTCTTACCCAAAAGGCAGAGCACGCCGATTATTTGATAGAAAACATCAAGATTTTTTTATCAATAAAAATTACTTTAAAGAAGGTGTTGGTTTAGAAGATAAAACCAGAAAAAACACTTTATTTCTCACTGTTGTTTCTTCATTTGCTGGTAACATTTCATCCAGTATCTGTGATTGGTTTAATAATCTAACTATTATTTCTGGATTAGAAATACAAAGATATTTGGATCTCTCTATAAAAAAAATACACAATGATCCTCATCTTTGTGAAATTCTTTCTCGCTTCTTAGAAATTGCAGATTTTAGCATTTCTAAAATAGAATCACATACAATAAATGGATTACCTTTACCAAATTTACCACCTATATTTAATGAAGAATTTTCTAAAAAAATGAAACAACAAACAGTCAGTTTTAAAACACTTAAAACTCATCATAAAGTATATGATAATGAGAAAGTTATAAATCTCAAAGAATTTGATTTATTACAAAATGAATCTCAAGGAACAATTAAATTTATTTTTCAAATAGTTCCTATAATTGAAAGTCTAATTAAAGGCTCACCTATTGTCATAGATGAATTTGATTCACGATTACATTATCATCTTTCAGAATTTCTAATTAATTTATTTAATAATCCTAAAATTAATCAAAAAAAATCACAATTAATCTATATATCTCATAATGGTGAATTGCTAAATAACGAAAATCATCGCCGTGATCAAATTTGGTTTGTTGAAAAAAACTTTCAAGGAAAATCTTCTCTTTATTCTCTCCTTGAATTCAAAAACAACTCAAAAAAAATCAGAAAAGATGCTTCTTATGGTCAAGATTATAAAAATGGTAAATATGGTTCGATTCCTATATTAAATGATGATCCATCTTTAATTGCAGACCTTCTTTTTAAAAAAAGGAAGCAATATGAATAGAAGAAAAAGACAGAATTTTTTAACCAAAAGAAAACAAAATACCCGAAATGTTAAAAAAAGAATTTTAGTAATTTATAATGGTAAAGAAACTGAAGGCAATTACATAAAAGCATTAAAAACACGCTATTCCGCTACTGGTGTTATAATAAAACCTCGTTTTGAAAATAAAGATGCACTCAAATTAGTTGAATCTATGAAACGCTTAAAAGAAAGAGAAGAAAATAATTTTGATGAATTCTGGTGTATATTTGATGTTGAAAATGTTACCCCAGAACAATTTATTAAATTTATTAATATTAGTAAAAAAGAAAAAATTCAACTTGCTTATTCAAAAATTTCTTTTGAATTATGGATTTTACTCCATAATCAATATGTTGAAAATTCAATGACTGTAAATCAACTTTCTCAAAAAATAAAAAATTGGTTAGGTAATTATAAAAAAACATCAATAGATTGGATTTATGAAATATTACCTCTAACAAATATCGCTATAACTAATGCTCAAAAACTGGCCAAGAAATATCAATATCAAAACCATTTAAATAATGATCCAATTACATTTATGCATCTTCTAATTAATTCAATACGCTAAATATAAAATTAAAACTTTTTACCTTCAATTTTTGGTTTAACATCTGTTAATAGATGTTAAACCAAGTGTTAAAACTATCTTGAAAGCCACTATAAACAAAGACGGCTAGCGATTAACATATTTTAACAAGTTTTAACACCCCTGTTAAAGCAATAAGTAATTTTATCAAAAAACTAACAAATAATTACTCTAAAGTTTTAACAGGTTTTAACCGATACTTTAACATGTTAATAGATGTTAAAGGAGTGTTAAAATAAATGAAAAAAATCACTGTTCAAGAGGCTTCTGAGCAATTAGGTGTTACAGTTCAAACGATATATAGATATATAAAAAAACATAAGATGTTAAAACGTGTTAAAACTCTTAAAGAAAAAAAACTCGTTGTTTTCTTTAACGACAAGGAGTTTCAGTTTTTACAATCATTAACAGCTGTTAACGAAACCTTTAACACTCCTGTTAAAGATGATGTCAATGAAATCTTGAAAACCACTATAAATAAACAAGAAGAGCAATTAACATACTTACAAAAAACCATTAACACCCTGTTAATAGAAAAATCAGAGAAAGATAAACGATCAGACACCATCATCATGACTCTAACTCAACAAATTCAAAATCAATCAATCCAACTTGAAGATCTAAGAATAAAAAAAGAAAAAGTTTCAAAACCTAAACCAATTAATAAAACTTTAAAAAGAGAAATTGAACAACAAGAACCAGTATCTAAACCTACATTTAAACAAAAAATAGTATATTTCTTTAAACCACATCTACAAAGAAAAAGAGCGTAAAAATGGTTTTATATTTCTTATTTCTTTTTCTTGTGCCATATATATGGTATAATGGTATCAAGAGGAGAATAAATATGAAAAAAACTACAATTTATATCGAAGAAAATGATTTTGAAATGTTAAGAACTAATGCTTTTCTCAATAATTGCTCAATATCTGAAATGATTCGTAGAGGAATTAAAAAAGTTTGTTCAGAAAATGATCCAGCATTAAAACAAGCAATGAATAGTCTCAATAAAATCAGAGAAAGTTTTGAAGAATACTCTGAATCTGAAATTATGGATATTGTAAATGAAGAAATCAAACTTGTTAGAGAATCCTAAAAGAGTTGTTGTTGATACAAATGTAATTATTAGTGGTATTCTGTCCCCAAGAGGATTCCCATCTAAAATAATTAATGATTGGTTACATTTAAAATTTATAGGTTTATTATCCAACCCTCTAATTTTAGAAATTACTGATGTATTATCCCGACCAAAAATCATCAAATTAGCTGGTGTTAAATCTATTCATTTTAATAATATAATAAAAACTTTAAAAGAAAAATCTGAAATTATAATACCTAATGATACTTTAGAAGTTTGTAAAGATCCAAAAGATAATATGCTTTTTGAACTTGCAGAAAAAGGAAATGCAGATTTTATCATTACTGGTGATAAATTAGTTCTTGAAGTTGAACAATATAAAAAAACAAAAATAGTAACTCCAACTTGGTTTGCTGCAAATATCTTAATAAATCTTTAAATACGAGTAAATCATATCTTAAATGCGGTACTTTCTGGGTCAATATTTCTTCATATATAAATAGTTGATTTTTTATTAAATTACTAACTTTTCTTCTCCGCTGAAAGCGGTAATTCCTATTTTTTATAAAAATAAAAAACAACAACTTCTTCTAAAAATTAAACTCACCTCAATTACGGGAAATTATGCTACGCAGTAGTAGTATTTGTATAAAGATTTGTACAAGAGTTTGTAGAGAAAAAAAACGCCCTTCTAGCCCTTTATTCATAACGGATTTCAAAAGTGAACTCACCTCAGTTACGCAAAAACTCACCTCAGTTACGCAAAAACTCACCTCAGTTACGCAAAAACTCACCTCAGTTACGCAAAAACTCACCTCAATTACGGGAAGTTTTTTGATATTATTTATTATTGACTTTTCCCTTATTTTATAATACTTTAAATGAAATCGAAAAAATACGCAAAAGGATTATGTAATTATGAATAAATTAATAAAACAGGATATAAATTTTCTAGAATATCCTCTCTATGTCCTAAATGAAAAAACCTCGAAACAAGATATTAAAATACATATAGATAATAAAGAATATAATCTTAGAGTTGGTTATAAAACACCTAATTCTACAGATATGTTATTTTTATATTATTTTATTCATAATTCACAAAAAGATAATTACAAAAGAAAATTAATTTTAAAAAAATCTCAAGTTATAAAAGATGTTGTTTCAAGTAGAGCATCATATTATTATAAAAGATTAGAAGAAACTTTAGAAATATGGCGTAATACAGGTCTTACCTTTAAAGGGACTTTTTATGATGGAGAAAATTATCAAACTCTTGTTTTCGGAGTTCTTGATCATGGAGAATTAAAAGAAGATGGAACAGTATTAGTAACATTTAATGAAACTTTTTTAAAAATATTAGAAGAAACAAATTTTTATAGATATATTGATTTTAATGAATTAAAGCGATTAAAAAAACCTATTTCAAGAAGATTGTATGAGTTATTTAAAAAGAGTAAATTTCCTTTTAAAATTGAAATAAAAAAATTGGCTCAAAAAATTACCTTAGATAGAAAATATCCATCAGATATAATTATAAAATTAAAACCAGCTATAAAAGAAATTAATAAAAATACTGATCTTAATATCTTATTTTCTCATAAAAAAAATGAATTAGGAAAAACAATTTGTGTTTTTGAACAACTTATTGGTGAATTAAAGGAAGTTGAAAAAATAGAAGAACCAAAAGAATTAATTATAGAACTACCTCAAAAGATAAAATGCGAATTACCTATAAAACATCAAATAAATTCAATATATAAGATAATAAAACCTTATTGTAAAGAATCCATAGACATAGAATTTATAATTTCAAACATTAAATATTCCCTACTTAATTCTCAAAAGAACTTTGCTCATTATTTAAAAATGGCACTTGAAAATGATTATGCCCTTATAGAGCGTGAAAAAATTCAAAAACAAAAAGAAATAAAAGTTGATCAAGAACTTATGAGAGTTAAAAAAGAACGAGAAGAAGAGGAAAAATCTAATGAAGGCGAAAGATTATATAATTCTTTAACAACTGAAGATTTTAATAAATATTCAGATGAGGTAAGAATAAATTTAAAATTAGAAGGAATTTCACCTCAATTTATAAATGAAAATCTTATAAAAATTAAGATTATTGAAAAATTAGCCTCAGAAAAAGAGGGAAAACAAGCCGGAACTCAAGAAGATTTTCTTTAAACTTTCTTCTAGTCTCCGACGGCTCAAGGCTCTGCCTTAAGAAACCGCAAGCATACGCACGCTTGACCGCGGGGATATGTTATTTAGATTGTTGTAATATGTATCATTTATCTATAATTTTATGTATATATCCGCTCGAAAATATATGATAATATATTCATATTAGGAGCGTATAATCATGAAAAAAGCTATAGGATATATAAGAGTTTCAACGGAAGAACAACAAAAATCAGGACTTTCTTTAGAAGCCCAAACAATGAAAATAGAATCATATTGCAAAACTTATGATTTAGATCTTCTTTATATCTATCAAGATACAGCCACCGCAAGAAATATGAAAAGACCAGGACTAGAATCACTTTTAAACGATTTTAATAATGAAAAAGCAGATTCCCTTATAATCTCTAAATTAGATAGATTGACAAGGAACATAAATGACCTTCAGAAACTCTTAAAAACATACTTTAAAGACAATTTAACACTTCATTCAGTAGAAGAGCATATAGATACAGATTCCGCCACAGGAAAGATGATTTTAAACATCATGATGAGTATTTCAGAATGGGAAGTTGATATAATTTCAGAAAGAACTAAATCTGCTCTAAAAGCCAAACAACAAAGAGGCGAAAGAACCGGCTCAATTCCCTATGGTTCTGATCTAGCTCCAGATGGTAAAACTCTTCTAAAAAACAAAAAAGAGCAAAAAGTTATAAAAACTATGCAAAGACTGAGAGCCTTAAATCTAGGCTATTATTCCATAGCCAATACTCTTAATGCCGATGGGTTAACCACCAAACGAGGCAAATTATGGAATCAGAGCAATGTATCTAAAGTTTTGAAGAGGAATGAGAAAACTAACTAATTGAAAATCTTCCAAAATAGAAGTATAATAAGAACATAAAAATCATTCGCTCTTTCTAGGAGATTATCATGAATTTTCGTGTTCTTGTTATATTATTAGTAGTTTTATTCTTATTTCCAATAGTTTCTCATTCAATACCCACAGAAAACCTAATGTTTGAAGGTCAATTGTTAGAATATTATAAATTCAAACAAACTCACAATCTTTTAAGTCGAGATGCTACAAATAGCAGTTTAACAAGAGGTCATGAACTTAAATATGAAAGACTCTTAGAAGAAGTAACAAATGATCTATTAATAGAACCATCCACAAAAATTCCAGAATTAATAACATTTATAATAACAGAGCGAGAAAACGGAAATTCTACAGGGAAATATTTCATAGGCTTATTAGACTCTTTAAAATTAAGATTATTAGATGAAGATTTTTCTAATATGCAATATTTCAGAGAATTAGAAAGAGTAATATTAGAACCAGCTGAAACAAATAGCGGTTATCTTTCATATCTATCAGAAAAAACAGGAGATAACGAACCCCTCCAAGATGAAGAATATACAAAATGGTTTAATAACAAGCCGTGGAATCAAGGTCTATTAAAATTTTACGGAGATACCTTATATTTCACTCGTAGATTTGATAAAGCCATAGAAATATATAATAAAATATTAAAAACAAGTTCAAAAGATCCATCTACTAAAAAATATGATTCTTTCTATGAATCAGAAGTAAGAAATAAACTAGCTTCTTGTCACCTAATCCAAAAAGATTATAAAAAAGCGATAAAAGAATTCTATAAAGCCTCAACATTAACAGATGTTCCAGAAGCTGCCGTCAATCAATTATTTGAGGCTCACTCAGCCATAAGAATGAAAAAATATAAAGCTGCACAATCCATATTAAACCAGATAAAATCTCACAAATTCCTACCAGAATCTTTGTATAACTCTATTTTAATACAAGAGGGAATAATTTTAAGTAATAATGGAAACTTTAAAGAGGTTGTAGAGAAATTAAAGAAATTTGAAAAAGGTCTAAATTTTAATTTTGTTTTAAAACCAGATAATAAATTTGTATATAAACTTTTAGAGAGATCCTATAGACAAATAGGAAATGTCAAAAAAATGAATGAGATGAGAGAAAAACTAAATTCTATACCTCCATTAACTCAAATAGATAAACTTGATCCTATGGTTGAAGAATATGATCAATACGCAGGTCGTGCAAGATTAGATGTTCAATTTAAAGTTGATAACGATGATAATTCTTGGGGTTATACTGTTAGAATGAGTAATTTGATAGGAGCCAGTTTAGAGGTTAAATATAGAGTTGTCTATTATGATTCAGAAACTGGAGGTTTGATAGAAACTAATAATTATCGTTTAAAAGTAATGTGTAAATATCCATCAGGCGAATATCAACAAGCTACTTCAGTTCCTCCATCTTCCAAAGAAAGTACATATAGAATAAAACCTGATATTATTCCTGGAACTTATCATTATGATTTTATTTTATCTTATGGAGAAGGTGAAAGTCATATTGGTGGTAGTTTTGAATTACATAGATTTACTTATAGACTAGAGGCAATAAAATTTTTAGAGCAAGATATTAGTAGATATCATGAAAATTATGATGATAAAAATAGAAATTGTAAATATGATTCAGATGAAGATATTGTAAGTAATTGGAATAAAGAAACTATTATTCCAGATACAAAATATTCCAGTTATCATTCAGTTGAATGGTCATGGGCTGATAATACAAATAGCGTTGGTTTAAACGAAAGGTCTTGGCCTATTGTTTATTCATTTGATGGAAATATAAATAGTATAAAAAATCTTAAAATAATCCCAAGATTTTACGCAACTTGGGGGAGTGATAGGAAGAAACTTAAATTAAAAGAAGTTCATTTACCAAAAGTATCATTGAGAATGAATTTTATGAATAACAATAATGACCAAGAAGATAAAGGTGGGACTAATTATATATTTCAATATGAATTAGAAAGTGCTGGAGAATATGGTGTTATAGATAAAGAGGTGATAATTCCAAGATTTCCTTTAATACCTGGTGTTAATAAATATTTAATAACTTTCACCATGTATATAGATGATACAAAAATAGTAAAGCCAATGGGCGAAGCCAAAGTAAAATTTATTGTATCTCATAAAAAACCACTTAATGATAATAACTATTATCTACCTTTAATAGAAAAATCAGCAAAAATAGTAGCTGG
>Ga0164318_10004918_pt1 | contig 12908 bp, 7 predicted proteins | sample GuaBasSedimGuay9_FD_113734 | JGI IMG/M metagenome (GOLD analysis project Ga0164318, IMG submission 113734) | Subseafloor sediment microbial communities from Guaymas Basin, Gulf of California, Mexico - Guay9, Core 4571-4, 0-3 cm | ecosystem: Environmental > Aquatic > Marine > Hydrothermal vents >... | reverse complement strand
ATTCAGGCGAAAAAAATCGACGGAGAAGAAGAATTTACCACTAAAAACGGAGAAGCCAGTACGGTCAACATCCCTGACCGGCTCCATGAGATCCTAATCAACATGGAGCAGAAAGGCCCCTATGTATTCGGTGGCGAAAAGCCGCTGCCTGTTAATTTATTCTACAAAGCATTCAAAGAAGTCGTCCTGCGGGCCGGATTGGATCCCAGTCTGACTCTCCACCACACCAGGCACACTTACGGCTCCACCCTACTCCAGCTTACAGGTGGCGACTTACGCTACGTCCAGGAAAAGATGCGGCATGCTGACATCAATACCACCAAGCAGTACATGCACACCATTCTATCGGGGAACGCCCCGGAAATGGCATTGAGTTATGGAGAGGAATAGAATGATTCCAGGTTACAAAACATTCTCCTTATCATTACGTGGTCTTATTGACTTAATGGCAGAGCAGTGCTAGTTTGCTTACGTTCATCCATCAATTATTTGTGAAGATTCAGGTATATTTATGTATTTAAACAAATTACTCACCACTCTTGAAACACCCATTATTCTACGTCCCACCCGACGCATGACCCAAAGCGAACTTGAAGGTTATCTTGAAAAAGCAGCCAATATTTTACGCGGCAATACGGATCACTCCGAATTTCGAGGTTATGTATTCGCGCTGCTTTTTTACAAACGCATTAACGACTGCTATGAGGAAGAGGTTCGCACCCAGTCCGACACCTTGATCAAGGCAGGTGTGCCGCAGGAGCAGGCGCTGCAACTGGCCCGCGATCCGCAGAATCACCATTTCATCGTTCCCGAAGCGGCGGACTGGGCCAAGGTCGCTCGCACCGCCAAGGGCCAGCTCGGTCAGGCGCTCAATGACGCCATGCTCGCCATCGAGCGGGCCAACGCCCACCGGAAAAACAATTTCGATGGCATCCTCACCGGCAAAATCGATTTCAACAAGCAGGACGAACTCCCCCGCGACAAGCTGGTCAACCTCATTAATCACTTCGGCAGCAAAGCCTTCGACCGTGCCCACGTTTCCGACGATCTGTTCGGCAACGCCTACGAATACCTCATCCGCAACTTTGCCAGCAAGGCGGGCAAGTCGAGCGGCGAGTTCTACACCCCGGCCGAGGTGGGTTTTCTCATGTCCGAAATGCTGGAGCCCCAACCCGGCATGAGCGTTTGCGACTGGGCCAGCGGTTCCGGTGGTCTGCTCCTGCAGTGCATTCATTACGTGAGAAAACACGGCGGCGACGTGCGCCAGCTCTTTTTACACGGCCAGGAGTCCAACGTCGCCACCTACAACATCTCTCGTATCAACATGATCCTGCACGGCATCCCGGTATGGGAGCACAAGCAGGGTGATAGTCTGCGCGACCCGCGCCACCTCTCAAACACCAACCGACTCAAACAGTTTGATCGCATCATCATGAATCCCCCCTTCTCGCTGGAAGACTGGGGACACGACACCGTGGTCTCTGGCGACAAGTTCGGCCGCCTCTCTTTCGGTATGCCACCAACCTCTAATGGTGATTGGGCCTGGTTGCAACAGATCGCCAAATCGCTTAAAGACCACAACCCGGAAACGGGCGAGTCCGGCAAGGGGATGGTGGTTATGTCTCAAGGGGTGCTGTTCCGGGGCCAGCCGGAACAAACCAAGGAAGAAGACGGCCAGAACCAGAAGGCCGACGCTGAATACGTTATCCGGCGCGGATTCGTAGAGGCGGACCTGATCGAGTGCATCGTGGTGCTTCCTTCTAAACTCTTCTATGGCAACGGTGTGCCCGCCTGTTTGCTGCTGCTCAACAAGAACAAGATGGAGGCGCGTAAGGGCAAGACCCTGATGATCTGGAACTCGCGCCACTTCCAGAAGGCCAATCCGCAGAACCTGCTGCGACCTTCTGACCTGATGCGCATCCTGGTGCCTTGGCGCGCCTTCGGCGATCTGGAACAGGCCAAAACCCTGGTGGACCGCCACGAGGCGCAACTGATCCATGAGGTGGAGGAAAACCGCGACCAGCGTTTGGCCGACATCGAGGACGCTTTCGGCCCTGTGCTTGCCCCTTTGGCCAGGTATGAAGCAGAACAGGCCGGCTTAGATAATTTAGACTTGAAGGTAAAATCGGTTGAGGAGGCCATCAGCCCCGAACACCCGTACTTCAATCCTCTCGTACCCCTCAAGACCGAGGTGGACAAGGTGCAGGCCGAATTCGCCGCTGCCGGGTGTGGCGAAAAAGCGGCGTTGAAAGCCAAACTCGCCAAACCGAAAAAGGCCTATAACGACGCTCGGAAGAAACTCATCGCCGCTATCAGAGCGCGTGCCAAGCAGGTCACCAAGGCGGTGAAGGAGCTGAAGAAACTGCAGGAGGAGCGCGACAGTCGTGAGCAGGAGATCAAGCTGGTCGCCAAACGCGAGATCACCCATTTGAACGAAGCCGCCGCCGACCTGCGCCGCATCTGCAATGATCCGGACGAAGCCCGCCGCTACTTCGCCCTGGTGGACAAGGCTGAGATCGAGGAGAACGAATTCAATCTAAATTTGCCGCGCTACGTGGATACCTTTGAGCCAGAGAAGGTGGTGCCTCTGGATACCGCAGTGCGGAATCTCAAAACTTCTCGCGAAGAATGTGCTGCCATTATGTCTCAGCTTGATCAATTGTTGGCGGGGTTACAGCAATGAGTGTGACGAGCTGGCCAAGATGGGCAGACATGCCCGAATTTCATCTGTTACCTGATGGTTGGTCTATCGACAGGCTTACCGACCATGTCGATATCATTGCCGGGCAGTCACCGCCTTCTGAGACCTATAACGATAAAGGCGAAGGGATGCCGTTTCTACAGGGTTGTACGGAGTTTGGTGACGAAATTCCGGTAACAAAATTCTGGTGTACCGCACCAAGCAAAATTGCCCCATCGAGTTCAACGCTTATGAGTGTTCGTGCACCCGTTGGCGAACTGAACAGGGCCGATCAGGATTACGCGATTGGCCGGGGGCTTGCCGCTTTGGTCGCCGAAGAAATGAACCCCGATTTCCTTTATTACGGGTTACATCGGTGGCGGCGGTCTTTTCAACGGCTTGGCCAAGGCTCAACCTTCGAGGCGATAACCGCAAGGCAGCTCAAGCAGGTCATTGTTGCTGCGCCTGAGGATGGCAACGAACAACGCCGCATTGCCGCCGCGCTGAGGCTGGCCGACGACGCCATCGCCAAGACCAAGACCGAACTGGAAGCAACACGGGAGTTGAAGCGGTCGCTGCTCCGATCACTTTTTTCTGAGGGGCTTGTTCAACCAAAAGGTCTGCATTGTTCTAAATGGATTAATTGCCCGGCCCATTGGACGATCAAACCCTTGAGATATTTTGCTAAGGTGACCTCTGGTTTCACCATGGGCCGTAATCTATCTCGGCACGAGACCGTAACCATACCGTATGTCACGGTAGTGAACGTTCAGGATGGAAGATTCGAGCTGAAAGACATTAGCTCAACCGAGATCAAGAAAGAAGAACTTAATACGGACTTGCTTCAGTACGGTGACATTTTGATGACCGAAGGTGGCGACCGCGATAAACTGGGACGTGGTGGTATGTGGCGAGAGGAAATTACGCCGTGCAGCTATCAAAACCATATTTTCCGCATTCGGTTGGATGCCGATGAGTATAAGCCGGAGCTTTTCCACTTCCTGATTCAAACCTACCAAGCCAAGAATTATTTTTTCGCCCACGCCAAACAAACCAGCAACCTCTGCACCATCAATTCGCGAGAGTTGAAGAATTGGCCTATTCCTATCCCTTCAATGGATGAACAGAATAGAATGGTTTCAGCATTGCAGGCCGCAGAACAGCAAGAATCAGCAACAGAGCAAAAAGTCGAAGCTCTTCAGCAGGTTAAAAAATCCCTTCTGCAACACCTGCTTACCGGCAAAATCCGCATACCCGAGGGGACCATCAATGGTTGAGATCATCGCAACCACCGCGCCTACGGTGGCAAAACTGTTCAACGAAGAAACCACCGTCGAGAGGGAAATCATCGAACACCTGCAAACGTCCACGCTGGGATGGGCCTACCGCAACCGCGAGCAGGTAACGGCGTTGCGGCCGGATGAGCGCGAGGTGTTGTTGCTGCCGTTGCTGCGGGAGAAACTGAAACAGCTCAACCCTACCATTCTCACCGACGAGGCGCGGGTGGACGCCATTATCACCAAACTGCGCGCCTGCCGCAACAACCAGCAATGGCTGGCCTGGTTGCAGAACGGCGTCAATTACCAGTTCGATCCGTCCGAGAAAGCGAGGGACGTGCGATTGATCGATTTCGACAACCTCGGCGCCAACGACTGGTGGGTAACCAACCAGTTTCCAGTGGAGGGCAACTCGCCCCGGCGCCCGGACATTGTTCTCTTGGTCAACGGCATCCCGGTGGTGGTGATCGAGGCCAAGACCGCCAGCCGCAGCAAACCAGATTGGCGCGAGGGGGCCAAGCAGCTCGGCATGTATTCCGAGGAGATCGACCAGCTCTTTTACACCAATGCCTACGGCGTGGGGGTGAACGAGACCCGCATGATGTACGGCGTGCCGGGGCGCCGGCTGCAATTCTGGCTGCAGTGGCGTGACCCCTGGCCTCACGACATCGACGAGTTCGACGAGATGAAGGTCTCGCTTTACGGCCTGTTTGACCGGAACAATATGCTGGACTTCATACGTCACTTCATTGTTTTCATTACCAAAGATGGCAAGACCGAAAAAGTAGTGGTGCGTTACCAGCAATATCTGGCGGTAAAGGATATTCTTAACCGCGCAACTGACATGACTTTAGTTCCCGAGAAACGGCGCGGCCTTATTTGGCACACCCAGGGATCAGGAAAAACACTGACCATGATCTATGCCGCCCGCAGCCTGTGGGAAGACCCGAAACTCAATCAACCCACAGTAATCCTACTGGTGGACCGGGAACAACTGGGTGACCAGATGGACCGTGAGCTGATGGCCACTGGCACCGAGAACGTCCATGTAGCTGCCAACAAGCGTGATCTTGAGGCAAGACTGGGTGGCGATTATCGTGGCGTAATTCTCACCACGGTACATCTGTTCGAAGGAATGCCGAAGAATATCACCAAGCAACGGCCTAATGTTATCGTCATGGCCGACGAAGCGCACCGCACCCAGGAAAGGGAACTTGGCACTTACATGCGAGCAGCGGTGGATGGGGCCTCGCTGTTCGGCTTTACCGGCACCCCCATCGAGAAGGATGACCACAACACGCCGGTTGCTTGGGGGCAAATTAAGGACAATGGCACCATCGAACGATACATGGGACGCCCCTACACAGTCACCGACGCCCTGCGGGACGGAGTGGTGAAACCCATCCACTGGCAGCCGCGCAAGACCGACTGGCAGCTTTACGGCACCAAGCTGGATGCTGCCTTCAAACGGGAATTTGGCCATTTGCCGGAAGCCGAGCAAAACAAACTGGTAAGCAGCTCTTCAACACTTGACGTACTGCTTAAACTTCCCCAACGCATTACCCAGATTGCTGACGATGTGGCGGAACATTTTATTGAGCATATACGCCCCAACGGTTTTAAGGCAATGCTGGTGAGCAAGGATAAGGAAACGGTAAAACTCTATACGGCGGCAATGCGTGAACGGCTGGGCGATGAAGCGGTGATTGCCGTTATCTCTGAAGCCCTGCAGACCGACCCAAATGAAATTCAGGCACTTTATCTTGGCGAGGCCAAACGCAAGAAGCTGCTTAACGAGTTTCTTATCCCTGCTCAATCAGAGGTGCCGGAACACCAGGACAAGCCCTATCGCAAGGTGGAACTACTGGTGGTGTGCGATATGTTGCTGACTGGCTTCGATGCGCCTATTCTGCAAGCACTGTATCTTGACAAGAACCTGCGTGACCACACCCTGCTACAGACCATTGCCCGGGTAAACCGGCCCTATAACGAACTAAAAGGGCACGGCTTGATCATCGATTACTACGGAATCTTCGATAATTTGAACGAAGCTCTGAACTACCGGCCCGATGAATTAGGCGATATCGCCTTCCCCTTCGAACGTATCCGTGAGCATTTCCGCCAGCAATTCGAGACCCTATGGTCGCTTTTCCCTGAGGATATTGTACCTCGTGATGGCTCACATGGGGCTTTTATCGCCGCCATGAAGATCCTGCGTGACGAAGAAGGCGCAGAAAAACAGTTTGATACCGGCTACCGCAACCTTCGGGTGCTCTATGAGGCCCTGCAGCCTGACGAGCAGCTACGAGACTACGTGCGCCCCTATGCCTGGCTGACCAAGCTCTACATGCTCTACCGCAAAAAGTTCTATCCCGATGCGGCACTGGAAGCGACTGCAGAGGACGCCGCCCACACCCAGGAACTGATCCGCGAACATATCGATGTGGAGGAAATGGAAAAAGAGTTCCCGACATACAAACTGGACGAACATTTTCTTACCAAACTGAAGGACAAGAATCCCGACGCTAAGGCTCTGGATATTGAAGCAATATTGACCGCCGAGCTGCGGGTTCACCTAGATCAAGACGAAATATTCCGGCCACTATCAGAAAAACTTCAGCGCATTATTGACGAAAAGCGAGCCGGCACACTGGCGGGCATTGCCTTGATAGAGGAACTGGAAACATTGACCGAGGCAGTTCGGGCTGCGGTAGAGGAATCGAAGCGCCCTATCAGCCAACAGTTGGCGCTGAAGATCAAGGCACGCAATGCCGCACTGAACGAAGCACAGCCAGTAGAAATAGCTGCTGCCATCTTGGGGGAGGCAGACAAGCATTGTTTTCCCGGATGGTGGAACAGCAGCGCAGTAGATCCGGAACTTTCCAAAGCGCTACTACTTTTGATCGCTGAACGTTTTTCTGCCTGTGGCCTGCTTGTCGACGATGCCATGGGCTTCATTGGTACACTGGTACAGGTATTAAAACGTAAACATTATAATCCAGAACTTGAAAAATAAATAAATGACAAAACCAGCTTATGTCATACTTCCCAATGGTAAACGCCTCGATTATGAAATTCGTTCATCTAAAAGATATAAGAATCTTCGTCTCAAGTTAACAGCACATCATGGTTTGCTGGTAACCGCACCACCGGAATTAGCCCTTCAGCGTATCTCAGAGATAGTTACCGGCAAACGGGACTGGCTACTGAGTCAACTTGAACAATTCGATAAGATAAAGCACTTTCTGGGTGAACAGCCAGTAGAAAAACCGCAAGCATTTGACCTCCCCGCATTGGGAGAATCATGGCTGGTAGAATATAAAGAAACAAGAAGCAAAAAGGTTAGTGCCCGTACTGACAAGCCCGGAAGAGTTATCGTTTATGGGAAAATCAACGATGTGAAAAACTGTCTAGCTGCTTTACGCCGCTGGTTGGCACGCCATGCAAAAGAATCATTGGTACCGCAACTTGAAGCATTATCTAATAAAACGGGGCTCAAATTTTCAAAGGTAGGTATTAAAAATCAACGCACCCGCTGGGGAAGTTGTTCCGCCAGAAATATCATCAGCTTGAACAGTAAATTGCTTTTCCTACCGAAAGAGTTAGTCCAATATATTCTCATCCATGAGCTTTGCCATACATTGGAACATAACCATTCCAGCCGATTTTGGACGTTGGTCAGGCAGTACGAACCAGATATGGATGTACTGCATAGCAGAATGCGTGATACTTGGAAATTGATACCTATCTGGGCGCAACCAATAAAACCAGGAAGGGAAGGGCTTTGATATGGACAATCAGTTTCATCCCATTTTCACAATCACTAACAACATGACTGCTGCCATAACCCAAATTGAACGAGCTCGAGGCTTTCTGGAAGCAGCCAAACTTTCTGATGACTGGGTACGGGATATGGGTAACCGGGCATTGGTACTTGAAGCACACCATACAACCCATATCGAAGGTACTAATTTAACTTTGGATCAAGCTAAACGCTTGTGGAATGGTAAAGAAGTACCTGATGCGAGCCCGGATGATGTGCGGGAGCTTTTGAACTACCGTTCAGCATTTACCTTTGTATCAGAGTGCCTAGACAGCGGTGATCCTATTACCGAAGGAATGATTCGTGAGATCCATCATCGACTTGTGGAGAAAGTTCGTGGCGGCAAAGCAGCCCCTGGAGAATACAGAAAAATCCAAAACTATATTGTTAATTCAACAACCAGGCAGATTATTTATACACCACCTTCAGCTATAGAAGTACCAATCATGATGTCTGAACTGGTAAAATGGCTGAATTCCGATCTAGACATTCATCCTGTCCTCGCAAGTGGAATTGCTCAATTTCAGTTAGTACATATCCATCCGTTTCTAGATGGTAACGGGCGCACTTCACGCCTGCTATCAACCCTCTGCCTTTATAAAGCGGGTTATGATTTCAAAAGGCTCTTTACTATCAGCGAGTTTTATGACCGTGATCGGCCGGCATTCTATCAAGCGATTCAGAGTGTCCGGGAAAACAACATGGATATGACCAGCTGGCTCGATTACTTCATTACCGGCTTAAAAACTCAGATGGTTGAAGTCAAAAAACGCGGTGAGCAGGTGATAAAAAGGGATATTTTAGTACAAAAACATGGATTAAATGATCGTCAGGGTAAAGCATTAGACTTTCTTCTACAGCACAACAAAATGCATATCAGCAAGTTGGAAAAACTTTGCCAAGATGTCACACGTAGAACTCTGCAACGTGACATGAATGCATTAATTAATTTGGGATTAGTCCGTATTCAAGGTTCTGCAAGGCAATCTACTTATGAACTAATCCAAAAATAGTATAGCGACAAATGGAGGCATGAAATTGTGACATTTTGCGACAAGTATTGCGACATAGGGGCTGAATTCATCATCTTCAGGGTAATGACGCGTGATTATCATTATCCTGAAACAAATGGTTCCACATCGCGGTCGGGCTCAATCTTGATTGACAATGCACTCCACCACCCTCAACCATAACACATAGTCAGGCAAAAGAATGCTCTCACTCAATTCTCCTGAGCTAAAGCTTATCACAAAACTCCTTGGCAAATACGACCTGAGGTCCACTGTCACGCAACTCAGCGCACTACTAACTGTTCCAGTACTACAAGCAAACACTATCCGCATAGAAATCCTTATCCACTTGGCTGTATCACATTGCCACGGACATCGCAGACCAAACTTAACTAAAATCGGTCACTGGCTGAACCAGCATCTTGGCAATACTCAACTCGCATCGTTGGAGGATCCTGCAGAAAACATCTTCATCACCAATATTGAGACTCCCGAAGGAAATCGACGGGTATTTGAAGGCATCTGGGAATCGAACGACTATTTCCTTCAAGTTGTCATCGAAACCCTTAATAAGCACAGAGTTCCACAAAAATGTAGGGATCTGTTGATTCCCGCATTTGCATTACTGAAACTGAGCGACTGCGTTGCCGAACGAGTCGGCTTGCAAAGGTGGCACATCGAGCCTTCGGTCCCTAATAATACGATAAGGTTAGCACCAACAACAAGGGGGCTTGGAATAACTCGCGCAACAACCTTCACAGATAAAGAACTAGATGCACTAGGTATTAGCCGGGAGGTATTGGCACCATTTATCTTTCAAGATAAAGACAAGCAGGCTCTCGTGGGAGAATCGATCGGACACTCATCTCTGGAAAGACATCCTCTTATAGAATTCAAGGATGAGTTAATCCTTTCCCTACCACACGCCGTCAGCCCTGCAATTAGACGCTTCGTTCTGTCTGAATTGGAGCAGATGAGGCATATTCAAAGGTTCGCAAACGCTCTTTCCACCCAACAGGCGCGACAAATTGAAATGGATGTTTTTCGAGAATTTAAAAGGGATGCCATCTCTTTCACTCCACCTACACCAGACGGTAATATCCCTCCGTTGTCCTCTTGGTTACTCAAATTTGATATCAACAAGTATCTCCATATAGTTCTACTACATGACAGGATGGATTTACTCAACACTCAAGGCCTTTCCAGTTTCATGGAATATCCAGAGGAATTGGAGGCAGGTCTTGGAGAATATCTAAGCAAAGTTTCTAGTGAATGTCGATCATTACCCGGCTTTACCACAGGAATAACACTCCTCGTGATGGGTGGCCTCGGTCGTGGGTATGCTTTTAGATTCAAGAATTTGCCGAACCCAGACCAATGGCATTTATCCATCATTCAAATATCGGACCTACTAATGTTAGCTGGTGAGCTCGATAGACCGATCACCCATTACCTGAAATGCATGAAACAAAAAAAGTGGGCAGAGAGGCAAGGTGTCTACTTCCATAGCATTAATGGTGACTACAACGTCTATTGCTTTTGGCGTCGCATGAACTACCAGCTTGTACCACGTGACCTGCCCGTAGATGATGGCTCAATGATTTCCATTGCTAATGACATGGCCCTTCCAGTCCGAGAGAAAGTGAAAAACCTATTAGACCACCATGTTATTGAAACAATAGATGGTCACTATTCGCCCGTTATACGTTTCGGCTGTGACGCGTACTTCAAGTCCATGCAAAATCGTCCTGTTTACGTAAGTCTAGAACATTTGCACAAGGGCATGTTAGCAGGAGTTGTGGAAACTCCGCGCGGCCCCAGTTGGCTTCTAATAGAGCCCAGGGAAGGTAATGAGCAAATGCGGCACCTTCTCTACGAGATGTGGTCTGGTTTCATTGGTTTGTATGACAGGCTAGTATTCGAGATCGAAGCTCTTCATCCAAAAACGCTAACTGGCGCAATAGAGATTTGCCTAGACTTTGGCGAAGTCGTTGTATTTGAGGATTATAGAGAACCCCAATCGGGCGTGCTAATCGACAAACCGAAAGTAACAGTCAATCTTGACAAACGAACTGCTTTAGTCAAGTTTCCATCGGATTTTCTCATACATTTCCAGCAGCCTGAAAATATCGGTGAAAAGCTAGTTCTCCACAGCATTGCGAAAGGCCTTGTCAGTCTATATCAAGGTTCAACAGGAACTATTGATGAGGCATTTCTCTATGATTTAACAAACAGGGTAATCGGCACCTCAGGCATGCGTATTCTTCATCTTTTTAGTACTCGTTACCCCATTGAGCACTTGTTGGCGCGGCAAGGTCAGAAAACAATTTTTCTTGCCCAGGAGGATTTTGTTTTTTCCAAGCTCAGACTATCTGAAAACTGTACGTCAGTGAAGACGGGTAATAGTATTACATCTAAATCAGAAAGCAACGATTTCCTTCACAGGGTTGTTGACAAGATCTGGAATCAGCTACGGAAACTGTTGAAACAACTTGATAGAACATCTGTAATACGTGAGGTACTCACCGTACATGAAGCCGCCATCCAAGACCGTGACCATTGGAATCGTACCGCAAAAGCAGTCATTGCCTTGTATGAGTCGGAGGAAGATGTTTTTACTGTTGCACAGGAGCGAGAGTCAGATAGGAAAAATGTTTCACTATCAGCCCGTACTATTTTGGAAATGGCTATCTGTGAGTGTCCAGAGAACGGCGGACACCAACTTTCTCGGTGGGAATTAGATGAACTGTTAGCCAAAGCGGCATTGCTAATCGAGGTTGCAACAGACTCCGACGCAATCAACAGTGACCTGATTGAACCCCAAATCAACTTACATTTGAATGGCGAATATAGTATCGATCGCGGATTCTATAATACCGTCATTAAGCCATTCCTATCCGGCTACTTCCATAAAGAATTCGAAGCAGCAGCAGAAAACTATAGTAAATTGTATCAAAAAAAGAACACCGACAAACGAACGCGAGCTGACGAAGTTTTTTCTGCAGATTTCATTCGCGCATTTCTGACTGAGTTTGGCTTAACACCAGATGAGGCGGTCGATGGATTTGCGGAATTAATGGATTTAGCAGTTGAATGCAACAACGTTGTGGTAGAAACAACGTTAGGAGATCTCAAAGCTAGACTTATTAAAACCCGTGGCCTGTCGCCTGAAGCCAGCGAAGCATTTGTTCGAACTTTCAGCATTTTCCATCGCCCTGAATGGGACAAACCGCCGCCGGGGTTCAGGAATAGAGATATTAACCCCTGGCGATTCCGACGCAGACTATCTTCAACAGCCAGGCCTATTTTTGTCTTCGGTGAGGAAAATAATGACAAGGTACTTTATGGGGCTGGGATATTCAGACTTGGATTCGGATACTTGTTCGAAAGATCAGAACGAGGACATCTGCCTCAAGAGTTCTTCACTACTACGAAAATGAAACAATACATTGGAGCAGTAAACAATGAAAGAGGTCATGCCTTTGCTCGGTCTGTAGCTGATCAACTGCGCGAAAATGGATGGGAAGTGCGCAATGAGGTACAAATGACTGAGTTGGGTGGCTCCCCCGAATATGGCGATATTGATGTATTGGCTTGGAAGCCAAGTGGAGAAATTCAACTCATTGAGTGCAAGCGCTTACAACTTGCCCGAACTGTTGCTGAGGTCGCCGAAATCTGCCGCCGCTTTCGTGGAGAAGCAAGGGATGAGCTAGATAGACATGTTGGGAGAATTAACTGGCTAAGGACCAATCCTTCTGGTCTCCAGCATATTGTCGGATTTGACCCAGTTCCAGACCTCATTGATGACAGGCTTGTGACAAACACTCACGTACCCATGATGTACTTGACAACATTGCCAATCGAAGCAAATAAGATAGGTCCACTGAGATAGAACCAATAATTTAAACATGCTTCACATGGAAAAAGATCAGAATAATCTAAATCTTAGAATGGTCCAATTCAATTCAGATTTGGGAATCGAACCAGCACCAGAAATCACTGATTATCAACTTGCAAAAGCTGACATTTTCATGCAATGAACGTCTATTCAACACCACCTGCATTTCACATGGTGAACTGTTCCAATTTTTGCAAGTAGGCGTTATTACAACTGGTTT
>Ga0164318_10004917_pt1 | contig 12909 bp, 12 predicted proteins | sample GuaBasSedimGuay9_FD_113734 | JGI IMG/M metagenome (GOLD analysis project Ga0164318, IMG submission 113734) | Subseafloor sediment microbial communities from Guaymas Basin, Gulf of California, Mexico - Guay9, Core 4571-4, 0-3 cm | ecosystem: Environmental > Aquatic > Marine > Hydrothermal vents... | reverse complement strand
TATAATACCCCATCGCAAGAATTGTTTCAATAAAAAAGAAGAAGCTTTCTGCTTCTTCTCTAATTCAAATATTTTTTTAAGTGCTCTAAGCTGGTCAGGAAACATCACTATTTCTTTGTCCGGGTCAAACCCTGTTTTTTTAACCTCTTCTGTTGTTTTAATCATTCCTATATCTTCTGGTCCTACCCAAAGAATTCTGTCTGACTCTTCTGAGAGTTTAATCATCTCCACCTGCTCTTTGGTTATTTGCCCTACATAAGTCCGGCTTAACGCCTGTTTGCCTTTAAATATATAAGGACTTATATCTACAAGCTCCAAAGAAGAAAAATCTAAACTTTCAGCCAGTTTTTCTCCTAATTCCTCTCCAACCTCTCTTCGAAGGGCTTTAAGCCAATCTTCACTGTCATCCAGCTTCCCGTTAACTGAGGCCTGATAAACTCCAGGATTTGAACGACCTGAAGCTCTTCGCACCAAAAGCACTTCATCTGTTTCTCTACGCCTCAATATGCCTGTAAGGCATTGACGCTTCAAAAATAAAGCCACGCTCAGGATTCTTTTCTCCACTCCTACCATTTTCTCACCTCCTTCTATTCTCTTATTCAGTTGTAAAAGATTATTAAAAGATTATTTTAATATATTATATCGCCTAAAATAAACCTTGTCAAAATTTTTACCCAATATGCCAAAATATCTAAATAAGCTTCATTAGGTTATTAACAATTAGACAAATCCATCCTTTATAAATCCTCCCCTTTCTAACTCCTCTTTTCTAAGGGAAAGAATTAAAGAAAGAATCCTTCCCTTTTTAGGGGAAGGATTAAAAAGAACCCCATTTCTCTCTCCTTTCCTTATAAAAGAAGAGGAATAAGGACAAAAAGAAAATTCGTTTTACTGCAAATAATGTGATAAAACTGTACAACTAAAGAAATAGGGTTATTAAAAAACCAATTATTGAGAAAAAGGCAATTGGAGGCAAAGCAGGGATTGGCTTACGGCTTCCACTAGTGCTGATGTAGGGTTGATTGATAAAAAAATAAAAACTTGCAAAAAGACCAACTAAAGCAAATAAGGCAACAATTAAAGAGTTTATTATTCCTTCTGGCAATAAAGAAATGCACAAAACAAGTGGAAAGGCAACATCTCCTCCGCCTAAAATTAAAAACCTGCTACCAGGTTTAATTTCTTTTAATGACTCTTTAAAGCCGGAAATACCTTGCGGAATAACAAATCCTAAAATTGCCTGCTCTGCAAGCATTTCTTTTGCCATTTTTATCATATGCTTGGTTTTATAAACAGCAATATAATCATAAATAGAAAAAATCATCAAAAGAGTAACCGCTAATAGGGGAGTAACCCTCAATCCCAAACTAGCTCCAACGCCAGCTAATCCCAAAACCATAATAAAATCGTGCAAAAAAACCAAGGGGTTCTTTAACCAAGCTAAAATTAAAATAAACATAAACAACAAACCCAACAAGTCGGGCATCCATAGGTCCAAAGAAATTAGTCCTCCAAGGATAACTGCTAAAACAAAAATAGCTTTAAATATCATTCTTTTTCCTTTCTTGAATCTTACCAAAAAAGAAACTGCTAAAATAAATAAAGTAGTTAAAAGAAAATATAAAAGAAATTCCCAAAAGGAAATCTGTTTTAAGGCAATCTCTTGAAATTTCAAAAATCTGCTTAATTTAAAGGCACTAATAATCCCTAAACCTAAAGTAAGAGAAAACAGAACTGCTTCCCAAAAGAAAATTTTCCAAGAACAAATAAATTGATTCTGCCTTATTTCTTTTTGGTTTTCCATTTAGAACTCTGGATGTATTTTTTATAGATAAATCTACTTTGGGTCCGATAGGCCAATTTTCCCTTCTTAGCTCGTTTTGACGAGTATTTTTTCATTATTTTTTAATTATAATCCACCTCCTTATCAATGTAAAACAAAAAATGCCCTAAGTATTGATGGTGTTAAAAATAAAATTAGGGCGGACATTAAAATTAAAAATAATAAAATCTCCTTCTCCTGAAATATTATTAAGCACTTTACCTGATCCCTTAATATCAGTCCTCAAACAAAATTGCCGGCATTGCTCTTCTAACCCTTGCTTAGCTTGTTTTAAAGATAGGCCATCAATTTTTACTTTGATTCCATTCCCCTCCAATTCTTGAGCTATTCTTATTGCTGCTTCCACAGCCAAAATCTTACTCCATTCTATTTCTATCTTAAGATATCTCAAAAACGCATCCTCTAAAAGGGGTGTTTTTTCTAATAATTCTAAAATTCTACTGGAACAGATAATTGCTTCGCCGAATTCTCTTCCCCCAACTAAAAACTTAACCATAGAATAGATATTGTATTCTCCTGACTGTGGACCTCTTTTAATTAATGGCTTTAATTCAACTTCCTTTATTTCTTTTCTTTTAAAAAAGGTGCTAATTTTTTCACCTGAATCCTTGCAAAACAGTTTTTTTACAATTCTGTTTATTATATTCATTCTCTTACCTCTTCTTTTATTAACTTTTAAAGAAGCATTCATTAAAGTATTATAAATTATCTTTCTTTTATATGCAAAGTTCCAATCTAATCAGCAATTAACTCGACTAGTTTCTTTTCTCTTCCTTGATAACCGTGGGGAGTTTCTTTGGTTATAACAGAATTAAATTTCTTAGCTTTTGGATTTTTCTTAGAAAATTTTTTATTATTAACCAACTCCGGTCTAACGCCTAAATATTTATCCCTGTCTCCAAATACTACCAAAATATTGGTTTCTTAATTCTAGCCAGTGCTCCAAATCTTGTTTTTGTTTTTGGGATATCATAAGTAATATCTTCTTTTAAATTAAATTTTGCAAAGAAGTAAAAGGCGTATCATACCTTATATTGTCAAATTATAATATCAAAATAAAACAGCTCTGATTTAATTTCAGAGCTTTACTTCTACTCCTACCGTGACAGAAGATGGGCTTTTTATCTTTATTTTTGCTTTACCACTTTTTAGCGCTTCAACTATCTCTTTATACGCTCTCAATGCCTTTTCTTTGGTCTTAGAAGAACCCAGAAAATAAATATTCCCCCAAGGCATTTGAATTTTAATTTCAAACCTCTTTTCAACTGCTTCATCGTTTCTCCAAAGAATCACTTTAATCTCTTTTGGCTCTTCCAAAGCAATTTGCTTGTCTTCTAGTTTAACAGCAGTTTCTTTCAACTGCTCACCCGCTAACTCCCTTAAATAATTCATTTGCGAGATTTTCATCACCTCTCTTTATTTATCATTATTTATCATTTTAAAGGACAACTTTATCTTTCTATTTTACTTTCTAAAAATTTTTTGTAAACCTCCACACCTAACTGTAGGTAGTGGGGGTAACCCCCACACCAAACAAGGACTGACTTTGCCAATCTATCTCGACTTTGGCTAAGATTGCCCTCGGTTGGTATGGAGATAAAGCTTCTCAATTAACTCTCGTTGTTTTTCTAAATCAAAAACCTCTCGCCGAATCCGAGATTTTTCTTTTCTGATGTATTTTCTTATGCCCTTTGGCAGCTTCTTTTTCTTTTTCATAGGGACGCATTATTTCTGACAAACAGGACAATAATAACTATTCCTTCCGGCTATACTAACTCTTTTTAACTTATGATTCTTATTATTTGGACAAATGCCTTTGTGTCTGAAAGGAATAATCCAGGTTTTGGGAAACTCTATTGGTTGACCATAATAATAGGTATCTTTTGCTAGCTCAATAGCTTTTTTAAGCACTTTTTTCATATTTTTGTACAGTGCATCCTTCTCTCTTAGAGTTAAATCTTGTATTTTTCTGAATGGAGTAATCCTGCTCTGAAATAAAATTTCATCAGAATAAATGTTCCCAATACCAGCAATAATTTCCTGGTTCATTAACACAGATTTTATTTTTCCAGAACAATTGTTAAGAGCTTCTAAAAATTCGTTTTTACTCATCTCTAATGGTTCTTTGCCCATTTTTTTAAGCAAATCCACTTCCTTAATGCTTTCAACCAGCCAGATTTTTCCTAACTTTCTTCTATTAAGCCAGCGCATCTCATAACCATTTTTAAATTTAAAAATTACCCTGCTAAACCTATCTTCTCCTATTTTAGGAACATCTGATTTTACACAATGCAACCCTCCTGTCATACCAAAGTGAATTATTAATTTTTGCTTCAAGTCATCTGCGGTTATAATCAAAACCTTACCCCTTCTTTCTGCTTTTGTAAATTTTTTGCCCTTTAATTTTTTAACAAAATCAGAGAAGGAAATTCTCTTTATTAATCTCTTTTCATAGCATTCAATATCTAAAATGGTCTTATTGCAACACTTTTTATTAAAATAAAGCTTAAAATTTTCAACCTCAGGAAGCTCTGGCATATTCTTATAAGCTTAGGGCTTTAAATTTATTTATCTGCAATTTGTATTTTTATCCCTTATTCTCCTTTAATCACTGCCAAAGGCACTAATCTAGCCACCTTTTTGGATAAACCAGCATTATGAATAACATCAACCACTTCTTCCACGTCTTTATAAGCAATAGGTGCTTCTTCAGCAATTCCTTTCATAGAGTAACATTTTATAACAATTCCTTTTTGTTTCAACCTATTTATTACCTCTTGCCCAGAAACTGCTCGCACTGCTGCATGACGAGACATTCTTCTACCGCTTCCATGAGCAGTTGTATAAAAGGCATCTTTTCCTTTCTCTGTTCCTACTAAAATATAAGAAGCAGTCCCCATTGAACCAGGTAAAATGGCAGGTTGGCCAATATGACGATACTTAACAGGAATTTCTATATGACCAGGAGGAAATGCCCGTGTTGCTCCTTTCCTATGAACAATTAATTTCATCTTTTGGCCTTTTACTTCATGCTCTTCAATTTTGGCAATATTGTGAGCTACATCATAAAGCAGTTTCAGTGTCACTTTTTTGCCCAACACATTTTTCCATGCCTTCCTAACATAAAAAGAAATCATATGTCTGTTTGCCCAGGCATAATTACAGGCCGCGCACATTGCCTTGAAAAATCTTTGTCCTTCAGGAGAATTAAAAGGAACACAAGCTAACTCTTTATCTGGTAATTTTATCCCATACCTTGGCATTGCCCGGCTTACTATTCTTAAGTAATCACTACAGTTTTGGTGCCCAAGGCCGCGAGAGCCGGTATGAATCATTACTACAACTTGGTCTTTGAATAATCCAAAGACCTCAGCTACTTTTTGGTCAAAAATTTTATCCACCCTTTGAAGCTCGCAGAAGTGATTACCGCTTCCGATAGTGCCTACCTGGTCTCTTCCACGATTTTTCGCTTTCTCAGAAATACAAGAAGCATCTGCCATTTCCATTCTCCCTTGATGCTCACAATTTTCAACATCTTCCTTTTCCCCATAGCCCTTTTCAACCAAATAAGGCACTCCGCCTTCTAAAATTTTATTAATTTGCTCAATTGAAAGTTTTATCTGTCTTCCCCTGCCCAAACCTGAAGGCACTTCTTTTTGAATTTCCCTGGCTAATTTATCTAAATAGGGTTTAATCTCTTTTTCCGTATATTCTGATTTTAATAATCTTACCCCGCAGTTTGAAACTACAAAACTATTAGCAACAAAATTATGAGAAGAATGATTTACTGTAAAATCGTAAACAAAGTTACTATAGGGGAGCTTTTCTATCTTCTCAATTTCATCAAAAACTAATCCAGTATGGCCATAACTATACCTTTTTTTAAATTCTTCAAATGAAAGAAAATCAAAGGCTACTCGCGGTTTTCCTCTTTTCTTTTTGACGCCCCACCGAGTTTCTTTAAATAAAGAATGTAAAAGAAATTGAACAGAAACATACTTGTTATTATATTTTTTAGCTATTTTTTGAGCGAGTTTTTTACAATTTTTCCCTTTATATAATTTTTGAATTTCTTTTCTTGCTTTTTCTCGTATTTCTACAATTCTCAATTTTCGTCGCAGATAATTGGCGGCTAAACAGGCCTCTTTCTTTTTTTCCTGATTGTACTCATATGCGATTCTTTCAAACAACTTAATCAAATTTTTTGCATTTTCTTTAATTTGCAACCTAAAGGCAGTAGTTTTGCCTTTTTTGCCCTGGTATCGATAACCTGGAACTTCTACAATGGAAGAGGTCTCTACTCCAAATTCCTTTAAAAGTTCTAAGATGTCTTTTAGAAATAATTTACCGTTTTCTTTTAGATTAATTTTTTTACTTACACTTAATTGAGGTGCATGAAAATTATATTTATTCATTGCTTTAGGTTTGGATAACTCAGCACCAAAAAAAGCTGCTAAGAATAATCTTTTTTGCCATAAAGGTGCTTTAAAAATCCATTTCGGAACTTGATAAAACTTAGAGGTTTTTAACCCATAAGGAGCTCCTAAGGCAATCAAAAGTGTAGCTAAGGTAAAAGAGCTACTTCTTAAACAATTTTCAACTCTAGAAAACTTATAGGTTTTTTTATAGGAATTTGTAAAAGAATGGTCTCTTTTTCTTGAATAGATAAAACCCTTAAACCCTATTTTTTCTAAATCTTTTTTAATCTCTTTTAAATCTTCTCTTTTACCATAAAACTGAATCTGGGCAGAATTTTTACTAATACTAATACAGCCATCACCAAAAATATAACCCATTAGTTTCAAAATATAAGGAAGAGAAGGATGGTTGTAAGTTAAAGGAAGTAAATTACAGGACTTTATTTTATTAAGAATCTGAATGATGGCATTTCCTCTTTTTGTTTTTCCTAATTTCTTTAAAACTTTTATAAAATCTTCTTCTTTCAAAATTATTTCAAAGGAGGGCTTTTGATATTTGACCCCTTTAAATGGATAAAGCAATACATAATCTCCTTCTTTTAAAAACCTTACTTCTTTCATTCCCTCTTTTGTCTGAATTGGGTGATCTTTTGTGGCTTTGATTTTTTCTTGAGAAGAAGTAATGACTCTATAAATAAAAGGATTGTTGTACTGCTTAAAAAATCTTATTAATTTAACATCTTCTAAATTCTTTTTCTTAAAATCTAAGCATTGAACCTTCTGGGAAAACCAATTTCTTTCCAATTGTTTAATTGAAACAAAAGCACCATTTTCCAACAAAACTTTTGTATCAGAAGGCAAGCAATTCTCATCAAAACCAACAAAGCCAGGCGAGATAACGCCCTCTGGATATTTTATCGCTCCTGCTCCGCCTATGGGCGGACCAAAGCCGGAGTGAATATCTGGCATTCCTAAAGAATAGTTTACAATACCTGGCAAGGTAGTAATATTTATCAATTGGTTCAACGCCTGCTCTTCTACCTCCTTTAATATCTTTTCTGAGGCATAAATCCGAGCAGGAACCTGCATATCAGGCCGAAAACCCTTAGGTATCTCCCATAACCAATCATTTATCTTTTTAAAATTTTGTTTGGGAATCATATAATTAATTTTACTTTAAATTAAGAAATTACAAAATGGATTAAATATTCTCCGGAAACCTATTTTGTAATTCAAAGAATCTTACACCTTCCAATACAGAACTGATTTTTTGTTGAATATAAAAACTTGAATTAAACCACTTACAGAAAGCAGGAGAGTTAAAAAAGAATAAAAGAAATAATAAGGTAAAAATTCATAAATTTTGAACTCAAATTCAAGCTTTTTAGAAAAAATAAAGAACAAGCAGGAATATATTAAAAAACTAAGTATCATAAGGAACAAGTTTTTAAAGACATTCACTCCCAAGGTAGTTAATATCAGAATGGGAAAAGCCAAGCTAAACTTTATAGTTAAGAACAAAACAATAAGGGAAAAAGCTTTATAGAATAAAAACTCTGGCAAAGAAAAACTCAAAATAAGAAATATTAGGGCAGGAAAAAGAAAGAATAAAACCGGAATAAATATCTGTGGAGCTTTTATGCATTTTTTTAATAAATACTTGTACCACTTTTTAAACCACAAGGCCTGCCCAATAGTCCATCTCTTCCTTTGAGCAAACCACTGGTTCCAATTGGAAGGAACATAGTTATGCACTACCGCTTCTTTTGTATATTTAAATTTATAGTTTTTTAAAAAAGCCCTAGTAGCTATATCTAAATCCTCACAAACAACTTTTTTTAAACCAGCCAAAGCTTTAAATTTTTTTCTCTTTATTGCCCAAGCAGAACCATTTAGGGTAGGACATCTTTGGACAAACTTAGTCAATATCCAGGAACCAATATTAAACCCTGCATATTCATAAAAGGTCATTTTAGCCAAAAAAGAACTTTTAACTACTTCTTTCTTTAAATCCAGAATGTCTGCTTCTTTTATTTCTGTTATAACCTTTTCAAGAAACCCTCCTGTTTGTTCTATCTCTACATCATTGTCTAAAAAAAGTAGTATATCTCCTGAAGATAATTTTACTGCCTTGTTTATAGAATAAACCTTTCCTTTGTTTTGTTTATTAATAACAAAAATAACCTGTTTTTTAAATTTCTTGATAATTTTCTCTTGGTCTGTGCAGGGGCCATCAAAAATTACAAAAATCTGCTTCCTTTTATAACCATCTCTTATCAAAGCATCAAGGATTGATTGCAACTGTTTTGGTTTTTTATAAACCGGGATAAAAACGCTAATTATTGGCTTCATATTTTTTTAACTTATTAAATTCCTCTCTGACTACCTGACGATCATCCCAAGGTATTTTTTTGCCATCTGCTACACACATCCACGGCTCACATCCTTTGCCAGTGATAATCACTACGTCTCTAGACCTTGCCAAACTTAATGCCTTTTTAATGGCTTCTCTCCTGTCAAGAATTTCATATAAATTGGAATTTGGAATTTGGAAATTGGAAATTCCAGACCTTATCTCAGATAAAATCTGGTTGGGATTTTCATCATATGGGTCTTCATTGGTAAGAATTATTCTGTCGCAATGTTTTGCCGCGATTTTTCCAAGGACAGGCCTTTTCCACTTATCTCTGCCACCTCCACAGGCACCTAAAACACAAATCATAGCAGAACCTTTAGCTTTCAATTTCCAGTTTTCAATTTCCTTATAAACCTTCTCTAAGGCATCAGGCGTGTGGGCATAATCTACAACTACCCTGAAGGGTTCTGAGATAACTATTTCCATTCTGCCGGAAATTATCTTTATCCTTTCTAATGCCTTCTTACAGGTTTCTAAATTAACTCCCTGTGATAAGCCAACGCAAATCGCTGCTAAGCTGTTATATATATTAAACCTACCCAACAGATGAAGCTTGAATGGCAAATTATGAATTATGAATGAAGAATAATTTTGTTTTGTTAATACTTCTTTTGCTTCAATGATTTCTAGTTCTTGGCTCTCAACCTCTGATTCCTGTCCCTTAATTCTGTATCCATACTTTTTGTCTGCTGGAAACTGCAGAAAATAATCAACATTTTCATCATCTAAATTAACAATATGTATTTTTTTTACTGCTTGAAAAAACTTCCCCTTTGCTTTTCGATACTTGTCAAAGCCCTTATGTCTCTCAATGTGCTCTGGCGATAGGTTGGTAAAAACCGCTACATCAAAATCAATAAAACGATGGCGGTGCTGAAGTATTCCTTCTGAAGTTACTTCTATAATTGCGTATCTGCATCCCGCATCTACTGCTTTTTTTAAAAGCTTCTGGATATAGCCCCGACCAGGCATTGTCATTTTAAAACGATTTACCTCTTGTCTTTTGTGTATCTTAAATGCTATTGAAGAAAAACAGGCAGTTTTATATCCTGCTTGTTCTAAAATCTGATAAACCATCTCTGCCACAGTCGACTTGCCTCCAGTACCAGTTATACCGATAACAATCATTTTCTGGGAGGGAAATCTGTAAAAAACAGCGCTTAAAAAAGCCCAACATAGATGATAGAAACTAATTAAAAAATGGGGGGTAATTTTTCTTAAAATACCAATCATTAGTTTTAATTACTTTCCTAAAATCTTGAGCGCGTGTTTAATTGTTTCTTCAGGAGATTTAGAGGGTCCTGGGATCTGAGACAATGCCTGTCTGGCTTTTTTACGGGGAAAGCCAAGATTAACCAAAGCATCCTCTACTTCTTTTGTTGTTTTGCTTTTCTGCTTTGAAATCTCTTTTAGTTTTTCTGAAAGCTCTAAGATAATTGCTCGTGCCTTCTTTTTGCCAATGCCTAAAATTCCAGAAAACACCTCTTCGTGTTGATATTCAATTTCTTTTCTTAACCTTTCTAAAGGCCCTAAAGAAGCAATCTCTAAAGCCATTTTAGGTCCCACGCCAGAAATTCCAAGCACGAGTTCAAAAAATTCAAGTTCCTCAAAACTAAAAAAACCATACAAATCCAAGATATTTTCTCGTACATAAAGATAACAAAAAATTTCAATTCTATCATTCCTCTCTGATATCTTTTCCAGGTTTTTTTTAGACAAGAAAATCTTATAACCAACCCCCTTTACATCTAAAACAATAAACCTGTCTTTTTTTAAAATAATCTTTCCTGAAAGATAGGAAATCATAAATTTCTGTTATTATAACATAAAAAGCCCCCTGATAAAATATTCAGGAGGCCATAGAGTGCAGAGTTAATTATTTCTTAGTCCTTATCACCTTATCAATTATGCCATACTCTTTGGCTTCATCAGCTGAAAGATAGAAGTCTCTATCAGTATCTTTTTCTATTTTTTCCAAGGGCTGACCAGTGTGTTTAGCTAAAATTCTATTAAGTTTATCCTTGATTTTGATAATTTGTTTGGCAGTTATTTCAATCTCCACCGCCTCTCCTGTAACCCCGCCAGCAACCTGATGAAGCAGAATCTCAGAATTAGGGAGAGCAAATCTCTTGCCTTTAGCCCCGGCAGCTAAAATGGTAGCACCCATTGAAGCAGCTAACCCAATACACACTGTAGATATGTCACATTTTACATATTGCATCGTGTCATAAATAGCCATCCCAGCTGTCACTGAACCACCCGGAGTGTTAATATAAAGCTGAATGTCTTTTTTAGGATCTTTTGAGGCCAAAAACAAAATTTGGGCAATAACCAAATTTGCCACTGAATCAACAATAGGTCCAGCAAGAAAAATTATTCTCTCTTTCAACAGCCGAGAATAAATATCATAAGCGCGTTCCCCGAATCTGGATTTTTCTACAACAGTTGGAACCAAATTCATAAATTTTGTTCTAATAACTGAAAAATCTTCTCTGTACGGATTATATCTTCATAATAACTCTTTAACTTGTTATAGTCAATGCCTTTTTGGGCTGATTCAATATCAGGATACTTCTTTAGGACCTTATTTATTTCTTGCTCTATTTCTTTCTCAGAAACACTAATATTTTCTGCCTTCCCAATCTCTCTTAAAATTAAAAAGTTTTTTATTCTTTTTTCTGCTTGACCAGAAAAAGATTTTTCCAACTCTTGTTCTGACTTATTAATTTTCTTTAAGTACTCCTCAAAAGAAATTTTAAGGTCTTGAGAAATGCTTTTCTTTAGATTTTTAATCATTTGTTCTTTTTCTCTTTCTATCAAGATTTCAGGAATTTCAAAATCTGTTAGACCGCTGATTTTATCTAATATCTCTTGGCGAACCCTCTGTCTTTCTGCTATCTCTTTTTCCTGAATTAACCCTTCTTTTATGCTCCTTTCTAAATCAGCCATATTTTCAAACCTGCCCAAACTCTGAGCAAACTCATCGTTGAGCTCTGGCAATTCCATTTTTTGAACTGTCTCTAACTTCACCCAAAAATCTGCTTCTTTGCCAGCGTATTCTTTTTGAACATAATTTTCAGGAAAAATCAGAGAAAACTCTTTCTCTTCACCAGCTGACATTCCTTGTAGTTTCTCTTCAAAACCAGGAATAAACCCACCTTGACCTAGTAAAAAAGCATCCTTTCTTTCTGGCTCACTAAGGCCAAGCTCCTTATTCTTTACTCTAAATTTTATCTCTACCCAATCACCTTTTTGAGCAGGTTGGTTTTTTAGAGTAAATTTAGCTCTTGATCTCTGGAGCCATTTCAAGGCGTCTATAAGCTCCTTCTCTTCTACAGAAACCTGTCTTTTTTTGACCTGAGAAGCAATTTTCTTATAATCGGGTAAATTAATTTCAGGTAAAACAGAAATTTTTGCTTTAAATTCAAAAGGATTATTAAAAGCCAATTTCAAAATTTCTATTTTGGGCTCGCTAATTGCTTCTATATTCTTTTCTGAAATTATCTGAATATAGCTTTCTGTTACAGCTATCTCTGCTGCCTTGTTTAAAACCTGACTCTGCTCAAGCTCTCTTTCAGCAATTTCAATAGGAACCTTGCCTTGACGAAAACCTGGTATTTCAAGATTTTGAGAAAGTTCAGCAAGGGCTTTTTGATAATAGTTATTAAACTCCTGTTGTGAAATCTCAAATAAAATCTCAATTTGAGATTTTGGTAATTTTTTAATGGTTGTTTTCATTTTTATATTTTTCTACTGCTTTTGTAATTATTTGCCTTGCCTCCTGGGCGCCTCTCCATCCTTCAACCTTTACATATTTATACTTATCCTTTTCCAATTTTTTATAATCAGCAAAGAAAACCTCTATTTCTTTTCTGAGATGCTCATTCATATCTTGTATGTCCTGAATCTCCTTAAACCGCGGGTCTACTTTTTCTAAAGGCACAGCTATGATTTTATTGTCAATCCCGGCTTCATCACTCATTAAAAGAACACCAATCGGTCTGGCCTTAATTACACAGCCAGGAAAAGTAGGAAAGGTGGTTAAAAGCACCACATCCAATGAATCGCCATCCTCAGAAGCGGTCTGAGGAATAAATCCATATTCATGAGGAGGTCGCACAGGAGAGTAAAAAACTCTATCTAATTCAAAATAACCTTTTTCTTCATTGTACTCATACTTATTGCCTGCGCCTTTTGGTATGTCTATTACTACATTAATTTCATCAGGCGGG
>Ga0164318_10004916_pt1 | contig 12909 bp, 10 predicted proteins | sample GuaBasSedimGuay9_FD_113734 | JGI IMG/M metagenome (GOLD analysis project Ga0164318, IMG submission 113734) | Subseafloor sediment microbial communities from Guaymas Basin, Gulf of California, Mexico - Guay9, Core 4571-4, 0-3 cm | ecosystem: Environmental > Aquatic > Marine > Hydrothermal vents... | reverse complement strand
AGAGATAATTGATGAATTGAAAAGGATGAAGCCGGGTTGCTTGAGATTCTGGGGAGCAACCTGGGATGAGGGATTTGAGAATTTTCTGGCTCATCCACTTGAAAGGCAGTGCAAAAGGCACAGAGAATTTATCAGAAATTACAGTTTGCCTAACCTTTCCCAATCTCTCAAATTGTGTAAAGAAGTTGGAGCAGTTCCATGGTTAATAATTGGACCTTCATTCACACCGGAAGAATGGGATTCTCTTCTGGAATTTTTAAATGGGCCGAAAGAAAGTAAATATGGCAGATTGAGAGCACTTCTGGGACATCCTTCTCCATGGACAGATGAATTTGAAAAGATTTATCTTGAACTTGGAAACGAGACCTGGAACTGGATGTTTTCTCCATGGGTTCTACAGCCTCCAGAAGTCTGTGCAGAGTTTGGAAATAAGATTTTTAAAAGGGTTAAGAGCAGTAAGTATTATTCCAGGAAAATAAAACTTATTATAAACGGATGGGCAGTATCTGGAAGATGGAATGGGAAAGTGGATAATTTATGTGATTATCACGATATGATTGATATAACATCATACATAGGGGTAAAGGAAATTATGAACAAAAATCTTGAAGAGAAAGAAATATTTAAAAGAATACTATCGTTTCCATACAGAAAGATAAGGGTAAGGATAGAAGAGTTGAAAAGGGTAATAGAAAAAAATGGGAAAGGTACAGAAATAGCAATATATGAGTCAGGGCCTTCTTATCCTCTTCCAGGTCCTGGAAAGCCTTTTGATGAAAGGGTTGAATATTTTATGAAAAGCGTAGCAACAAGTATTGCAACTCTGGATAGTTATCTGATAGCAATGGAAAATGGAGTAAAAACCATAAATTTTTTCTCTTTTAATGTTGGGCCGAATTGGGCGACTCATACGATTGAAAATCATAAATTGAAACCCTATATTATCTTTACTCTGCTCAGTTTTTTCAACAACAATATTGCAGGGAAAAATCTTGTGAAGTGCGAGATTTTAAATAATCATTTTTACGAAGTAAAGATTGAAAGAGGCAAAAAGTCAAAGTATTTCAAGAAATACAAGATACCGGCTGTTGCATGCTATCCTCTGGAAGATAAAAATACTTATTCAATAATTCTGATTAATAGAAGTATTGATGAGAAAGTTGGAATAAGGTTGAATTTTCCAGAAAAAGTTGGGAAAGAATGGAAGATATATAAATTGGAAAATAACAGAAAACCTGAAATTAGGGAAGAAAAGTTTAAAAATATAAAAAAGATTACTCTTCCTCCATGCTCCATTTATATTGTGGAAATAGAAAAGTTGGCAGGGTGAAGTTCAGAGAGGATTTTTTGTATTCTTTAATGCCTCTTCTATAAATTCTTTTCCTTCTTCTTTTGTAAACCATTTTCCATGGCCAGGAAGGAGAAGGTCAAAATCTATTTTCTTTATTTTTTCAAGACTTTCTTTCAGTTTTTCTAAATCAAAACCAATACTTCCCTTCCATCCTACTTTTCCACCTTCAAGTATTAAATCCCCTGTAAAAAGGTATTTTTCTCCATCAAGATAAGCGAGGAAAGAAGATGAGCCTGATGTATGGCCAGGTGTATGAATGAAGTCTATTTTAATTCCTCCTATATTTAAAGATGTATCTCCCTTTATCTTCATTTCAACTTTTGTCCTTTTCACTGCTGATACATTTTCAGGCCATACCATGTAAGTATTTTTTTCAAGTGCTTCTGCTGTTTTTTCGTGTGCTATTATTTTGCTTCCATTCTTTTCAAATATATAAGCGGATAAAGAATGGTCAAAATGGCAGTGAGTGATAAGGATGAAAGAAGGGTAGGGGAGATTGAAAAATTCCATATTTCCTATTATCTCTTTATAAAATTCAGGTATTCCGCAATCAATGAGAACTGTATCCTTTCCCTTTAATGCAAATACATTACAGTTTTTCTCATTACCTTTAAAAAGAAGGTATAAATTTTCCCTTATCCTTTCCATTTATTCAATCTTTGGATACAGTTTTTCATCAAAAATGACAGGTTTGCTTCCATTCAGAACGCTCAATTTTACCCCTTCAATTACTGCTGTTCCTATCAGTGCCTGTGAAGGTAATGGTCTTGTCTTTTCAAATTTTGAAATCATCTCCTTTCTTATTTTCTTTGCCTCTTCTTCAGGTAGCCCTTCAGTTGCTTCAAAAATTTTAAGACAATCATCTATTCCCTGAATAATACTGTCTGCACCATAACCTCTCCATTCAACCCTTTCCGGATTATCCCAGTCTATAAATGGTTTGAAAAAATGAGGGTTGAACCTTTCAAATCCATATTTTGTTGTGACAAAATTTGAATTTCTATCTGCATTATCAGCGCGGAATTCTCCTTCTGTGCAGGTGATCTGGAAGCCCTGGTTTGTTAAATTTGGATTTCCTTCTGGTAAAATCCATGATGTCTGAACATAGTAAGTTGCTCCATTTTCCCATGTAATTATCCCCTCTATTGCATCAAAAGCATCTTTCCCATATTTGGGCAAAAATTTTTTCTGCCCAAATCCTATCACTCTTACAGGTTTGAGTCCTGTTATGAAGTAAAACATATCAACATAATGGACACCTATATATTCAAAAGAAGAACTCTTATCACACCATCTTGAAAACCATTTAAGAGGCATCTCTCTTCTTTCTTCTATCCATGCATGTCCACATAGAACTTCTCCCATCTCTCCTTTCCTGTATTTGTACTGGCATGCCCTCAATGCAGGGTCGTGTCTTTTGTGGTAATCTGTATAGACATAACCACCAACCTGTTTTGCAACTTTATCTATTTCATATACTTCTTCAACTTTCAAACATAATGGTTTTTCAACAATCACATGGAAACCGCTTTTCAGAGAATCTATTGTCATCTGTGTATGTAAATGGTCTGGTGTTGCGACTATTACAATTCCTGGTTTTGGCAATTGGGATAAGGCTTCCTTATAACATTCTGGAAATGGTTCCTCAGGGTCTTTTGCTTTTTCAGGAAATCCTTTAAATTCTTCTTCCGGGAAAATTTTTCTTAATTTTTCAATTGTGCTTTTTCTTCTCGTTGCAACAAAAATCTGGTCTATCTTTCCCTTTCTCCTTTCCTGAAAAATTGTTGGAAGTATTACTTCCTGGGTTATCATTCCTCCTCCAATTATCAGTATATTTGCTTTTTTCATCTTTCCCCCTTTTTGTAACAGATATAAAGTTCTATCCTCCCATCTGTAAATTTTTCAACTTTTCCCATATCTTTTAATTTCTTTTCAAGCCATTCCATATCCACAATTTTATATTCATTTTCAGAATGTGGGAAAGATTTTTTTGTAAAATCTGCTATTATAATTTTTTCTTTTGCTACTCTGAACAATTCATTTATGAAATCTTCTCTCCTTTCAACAGGTGTGTGGTGGAGGGCGCACCAGCTTATACAGATGTCAAAAGAGGAATCTCTGTATGGGAGGTTGCTTGCATCATAATTTTCAAATTTCATCTTTCCTTCCATTACATATCTTTTGTTTTCCTCTTCTGCTCTTTTCAGTGCTTCTCTATCCACATCAATACATGTAACCTCACATCCAAATTTTTCAACAGCAATTTTTGAAAGTTCTCCAACTCCAACATCCAGAATTTTCTTCCCGTTTACTTTTCCGATTTCCAGCAATTTTTCTCTATCAATTTTCATCTTTCACCTCAATAACCTTTTCTCTTGACTTTTCTCCTTTAATTATCCTGATATTCTTTTTCTTCACCTTTAAAAAATCTGATAGGACTTCTATCAATTCCTTATTGGCTTTACCTCCAGCTGGTGGAGATTTTACATATATTTTCAATTTTTCTCCTTCTTTTATCACACAACTTTTCTTAGCGTTCGGAATTACCTTCACTTTTATTATATCCATCTTACTCCTTTTTAATATACATAAAAAAATCACCCCAGCAAGTTTAAATTTCACAAATTAATATTGTAATTTAAAGACGATTGATATTTCCATTGTAAGAGAAGATATTTTCAATTCAGAAGGTATTGGAGGGAAAGGACTTGCTCTTTTTATTGTGGAAATTGCTTCTTTGTCAAGAATATTGAATCCTGAAGATTTCAGAATTTTAATATCTCTGACCTCACCTGTTGATAAAATTGTAAATTTAAGATGGACTTTTCCTTCAAATCCCTGTCTTCTTGCCCACTTTGGATATTTTCTGCAATTTTCAATTTTTTTCTTAACAGCTTTTTGGTAATCCAGTAGCAATTCTTCTTTGAGATTTGTTTTTTCTTCAGTTCCATAGGATGCTTCTTCTTTTATATTTTCAATCTTTCCTGTATTTTCAATCTCTCCTTTCTGTTCTGTTTCTTTCACAATTTCTCCCTTTTCAGGTTGTACATCGGATGGTTTTTCTGCAGACTTTTCTTTTATTTTCGTATTTTCACTCTTTTTTGGTTCTTCATTCTGTTCTGGAATTTTCTTTTCAGCAGTTTTTATTTTTTCCTCAATCTCTTTTTTCTTTACTTCCTTTTGTTTTATAACTTTTTCTTCTTTTTTTATCTCAGGTTCTGTTTTTTTAACCAGTTTTTTTACCTTTTTGATTTTCTTCCTTGTTATTTTTGTTGATGGAGGAGGGGAGGGCGGTTTTATTTCAATCTGGACTGATAATTCTTTCTCCTTTTTATTTTGAAAATTTTTCAAGTTAAATCCAGGAAGACCTAAAAAGATGAAATGGGCTGTGAGTGAAATTGCAAATGTTATTTTTATTATTCTTTCCTCATGCATGGTTTACCCTTTATTTTTTTATTCTTGTAGAAATTATAAGATTTTCTGCTTTCGCCTGTTTTGCTATATCCATCACTTTCACTGCTAAACCAAGATTGACTTTTTCATCTGCTTTTAAAATTACTGCTTTCTTCTCTGCTTTCTTTAATTTCTCCTCAAGAGCATCTTTTAACTCACCGATATTGATTTTTCTTCCATTCAGATATATTGTGCTATCTTCTGTTATAAATACAATTATATTTTCTTCTTTTTGAGGTTTTGCAGTCTTTGCTTCAGGTAATGTTATCTTTATTCCGGGTTGCATAATGAAGTTTGATGTGAGCATGAAAAATATTAAAAGTAACAGGACTATATCCACAAGAGGAGCAATCTCCAGATGTATTCTTATTCTCTTTCCTCTTTCAAATTCCATATTCTATATCCTCTTTTATTACTTTTTCTTTTGAAAATTTCTCAATCTCAAGCCAGTCCATTAATGATTCAACAGCATCTTTCATCTGATGAGAAAAATTATCAACTTTCCCTTCAAAATAATGGTAAAAAATTACTGCAGGTATTGCAACTGATAATCCTGCTGCTGTGGTTATTAAAGCTTCCCATATTCCTCCTGCCAGAACAGAGGCATCTACCTTCCCTCCAAGTTCCTGTATCTTCATAAAACATTTAATCATCCCTGTAACTGTTCCAAGAAGACCAAGAAGTGGTGATATATGGGCTATAATTCCAAGTCCCCTTAAATTTTTCTCAAGTTTCCTCAATTCCCTTGAACCAGCCCTTGAAATAATCTTTTCTTTCTCAGGATGATTTTTTCTGTGTGCATTTATACATACTGCCAAAATATTTCCAACAGGGTTCTGCAATTCCTCACATAATTTTTCAGCTTCCTCAAATTTCCCTTCTCTCAACAGTTTTTTTACCTCAGAAATGAGAACCTCTATATTTATCTTTCTACGATTAAAATACCAGAGTCTTTCAAGGACGATAGCAAAGGCTATTACTGAGCATAAAAGGATTGGCCACATTAAAGGTCCACCTTTCAAAAAGAAATTAAACATTTTACACTCCCTTTTTTACTCAGATTCCAGTGCTTTCTGCACTATCTCTGAAATTATATCTGCTTTTATATCTTCAAGCTGGTAATATTTCCCCCCAAGAGTTTCTGAAAGTTCTTTCATTTTGCCAAGATGAATGAATCCCTTTTCTGTATCTATGACTATTGATTTTATGCCTGCTTTCTTTATATCTTCAGCTATCCTTTTGGCTTCTTCAAATGGATTTAGATTTTCATCAATACTTAAATTTGCCTTACCATCTGAAATGATTACAAGGAGTGGGCTTATTCTTTTATCTTTATTTAATTCATTCCGTAAAATTTCAAATCCTTTCAGCAACCCTTTTGATAATGGAGTTTTTCCTCCAGTCGGTAATTCCTCAAGTTGTTTTTTTGCCAGTTCAATGCTGGATGTTGGATAAAGCAATACTTCTGCTTTATCCCCTTTAAATGCAACAAGCCCAACCTTATCCCTTTTCTGATAAGCATCTAAAAGCAAAGAAATTATTGCTCCTTTTACCTCCACCATCCTTCTATTTGCTCCCATTGAACCTGAAGAATCAACCACAAACAAAACAGTATTTCTCACCTTCCTTTCCCTCACTTTTTCCCGTATATCCTGAGGTTCAATAATTACTGCTCTTGTATCATTTTTTTCTTCTCTTCTTGTATTCTGGTAAGGTGCAGCTGCTCTAAGTGTGGCATCAAATGCAATATCATCTGTTTTATCTTTTGGAATAACACTTCCTATATACCTTCCTGATTTTGTCTGAGTTTTTGCCTTGCTTCTTTTACCTGAACCTGCCTTTATCTCTTTATCCCTTGAAAGAGGCATCTTTTTTACAGGATATGTATCTCCAGATTCAAATATCGTTTCTGATTGACCATCCGGTTCAGGATTTTCCTTATTTTCTTTTTTATTATCCTCTTTTTCTTTCTGGTTTTCTTGCGGATTTCTTTCTTTCTGATTTTTACTTTTATGTTTTTGGATAATCTCTTTCAATTTCTCTTTGTCAACTTTTGGTTCCTGGAATGGCATGCGCCTCATACGATGAGGAAGGACAAGTTCAGCAGCTTCTTTTACATCATCTTCAGTCACATAAGTTCTCCCATGGTATGCAGCAATTGTTCTGGATGTCTTTAGCATAAAGATATCTGCTCTATGGCCATGGACTCCCATTTCTATAGCAATACTGGTGATAAGTTCCAAAATTTGCTTATCATAAATTACTTTCGGCAGAAGTTCTTTTGCTTTCATTATAATCTCACATAGTTTTTTCTCCTCTTTTTCCCATTTTTTTATAAATATCTCAGGGTCTTTTTCATATTCACTGCATCTTTTAATCACTTCAATCCTTTTTTCAGGGTCTTTAATACCTTCCACTTCAACGCACAAACCAAATCTATCAAGTAACTGTGGTCTCAATTCACCTTCTTCTGGATTCATTGTTCCAATCAAGATAAACCTTGCTGGATGAGAAAATGAGATTCCCTCTCTTTCAACATAATTTATCCCCATTGCTGCTGCATCTAAAAGTACATCCACCAAATGGTCATCAAGAAGGTTTACCTCATCCACATAAAGTATTCCACGGTGAGCAGAAGCCAGAATTCCTGGTTCAAAAATTCTTTCTCCTTTTTTAATCGCATGTTCTATATTCAATGTCCCAACAACTCTATCCTCAGTTGCTCCAAGTGGTAAATCAACCACCTTCATCTTCCTTTTAATCACAGGCAATTCCTTTCCCTCTTCAACACGCTTTCTGCATTCATCACACATCTCTTCTATTTTATGTGGATTGCAATTAAATGGACAGTCTTTCACCACTTCTATTTCAGGGAGTAAATTTGCAAGTGCCCTCACTGCTGTTGATTTGGCGGTTCCCTTCTGCCCCCTTATCAGAACTCCGCCAAGATTTGGATTTATTGCATTTAAGATAAGAGCCTTTTTCATCTTTTCCTGCCCAACAATTGCAGTGAAAGGGAAGACTGTTCTTTTCCAGTTCATTTTATCATCTCCTTTATCTTTTTTATTTTACTGTTCCAGGTTTCAATATCTTCAGATACGAAAATATCAATTGAACCTCCCTGAAAATCTCCCTTAACATCTCCCATTTTTTCTTCAAGCCAGCTTTCAATTTCAAGATAAGCATTCTTTAATTTTTCCAGAATTTCAGGTTCAGCCTTCCATAGATTTCTTTTTTCTGCTTCCAATAATCTTCTGGCAATCTCTTCAAGTGCCCATGGATTGTTCTTTTCAAAAAATTCTCTCATCTCTTTATCTATAACGAAAGTCTCTGCAATATCGTCAAATATCCAGTCATCCACTTGTCCTGTGGTTGCCTGCCATCCATAAACTCTTCCAACCCTTTTGGATATTTCAGATGCCCCTTTGTAACCATGTTTTTTCATCCCTTCAATCCATTTTGGATTTAAAAGTTTTGTCCTCACAACTCTCCTTATCTCATCAGCAAGATCAGTTATCCTCACATGAGAAGGGGCCCTTGTATCTCCATAATAATTTCTCACTTCCTTTCCGGATACAGATTTAACTGCACAGCACATACCTCCCTGAGTTGAAAAATAACAGCAACATCCAAGAAGGTCATACTCATCAGTCACACTTTTGTTAAAAGTTGCCTCCACACTTTTCAATTGCTGGATGAAATGGCTGTGCAAATCTTTCCCATAAATTCCTTTCCCATAAGCATAGCCATTCCAGTAAATAAATACATTTGATAAATCCTTCTCTTCCTTCCATGCTGAAGAATAAATTGCCAGATTCACTCCTGAACCATAAGTTCCGGGTTTTGAACTGAACATTCTCAAAGTCGCTTCCCTCCAGCTTATTTTATTCTTTTTTATATGTTCCATCACATGTTTTCTCACAAAATTCATCTCTTCTGGTTCATTCAGGGAAGCAACTTTCTGTATTGCCTCATCCAGAAGGTCTACACAATCAGGAAAACAATCCCTTGTTATACCAGATAATCTTATGGTAACATCAATTCTTGGACGTTTGAGTTCATCTAATGGAATAATCTCAAATCCATTCACTCTTCCATTTGCCTGCCAGGTGGGTTTTACTCCAAGAAGATACATAATCTGTGCCATCTCTTCCCCATCTGCCCACATAATATCTGAAGAAAACCATACCATTCCTATATTTTCAGGGAATTTTCCTGTATCCTGTTTGAACTTTTCAATAAGTGCATCAGCAAGTTTCTTACCAACTTTCCAGGCAGAAGGTGTTGGAATTTTTTTCGGGTCAAGTGAATAAAAGTTCCTTCCTGTTGGTAAAACATCTGGTCTTCCTCTTGTTATCAGACCTGAAGGCCCTGGTTCAACAAATTTACCAGATTCTGCATTAAGTAAACTTCCCATCTCATCTGTCCTTTCAATTCTCTCTGATATATCCTGTATTTTTTCCTTCAATTTTAAAAGTCTGTCTTCTTTAATATTTTTCAGTCTATCTTTCAAAACATCCTTAGCAACAGAGACTACTTCTTCATCATTTAAAAATCTTCTTATAAATTCCAGAGAGAAAGAATCAACCTCTTTTATCAATTCACTGTATGTTTTCTTATGTATCTTTGATATGGAGGAAGGATTCTCAATGGCAAAATCAAAATCTTCTCCAAGAAGTTCAAACAATACTCTCCTGATTGAGAGGTTATCTTCTGAATCATACTTCAGGATAGAATTTATAAATTCTATTTTTTCTTTTCCTTTTGGATTTTCTCCAAAAATATGCATTCCATCGGGAATTAAAGTTGTTCTCAATCTTGTCAAAACTTCATGCGTCCTTTTCACCACCTCTTCAAAAGGAATATCTTTTTCCAGTCTTATCTCCTTATCAAGATTTGTCTCCTTTATTTTATCAATTATCTCATGTTTTATTGTATGGGCTCTGAACTTATCTGAAATTTTTGCATTATTGTATTCAGCAAGGAGTCTTTCAAGTTCTTCAAGTTTTTCATAAAGTCCACTGTCAGTCATAACTGTCTGCATATGGTCTATCAGTGTAGCATAACTTCTCCTTTTTGCAATTGTTCCTTCTGCTGGATTGTCGGAATTGTAGATGTAAAGGTGGGGAAGGTTGCCTATGGCAATATCAGGAAAACATTCATCAGATAATCCAACAGATTTACCCGGTAAAAATTCTAAACTCCCATGAGTTCCTACATGGATGATTACATTGGCACCAAAATCGTCCTCCAGATACCTGTAAGTAGCTATATACTGGTGAGTTGGTGGAACCTCAGGGTCATGTAATATTTTGCATACCTTTCCATCACACCTTGCTCCTGCACAGCCTCTCTTTGGCTGTACACATACAACTGCATTTCCAAACTTTATCCCTGTTACAACAATTTTCCCTTCATAAACCATTGCTGCAGGTACTCCATCTTTTTCTTCCCCTGGTGGATTACCCCATGCAGAACAGATTTTTTCCCTTGTTTTTTCAGGCAGTTCTTCAAACCATTTCATATATCTTTCCTTGGTTATAAAGGAAAGCACCCCTCCCTTTCTGACAATCTCATCCACAGTAGTCCATCTGAATTCTGAAATTGCCTTCCTTTCCATAATTGTGGTTATGAGTTCTTTCCCATCCTTTGGAGGATTGACCTTATATCCTTTTCTTTTCATCTCCTGCAAAATCTTTGCAACACTTTCAAGTGTATCAAGATGGCTACCACAACCGACAGTTGCTTCTACCGATGCACATGGGTTATTATGGAGAATAAAGGCCACTTTCCTTTTTTCTGGAGGTGTCTTTTTCAATTCAATCCATTTCTTCACTCTTGAAACGAATTTCTCTATCCTTTCATTTACTGGTTTATACCTTTCCAGAACATCCCCTGTCCTTCCATCAAAATTCCTCTCTATTGCTCCAATAATAACAGGTTCAATCATTCCCTGGAATTCTGGTAATACCACACACCATCCAATTGAATTTCCTATTCCGTGTTTATCTTCTCTCCACTCCTTTTCTGTTCTGTAATAAGTTATTATGGGATGGAATACAGGGACTCCCATTTTCTTTAACAAATTTATCCCACCTTCAATGGAGTTTTCCTCTGATAAAATGGAGGACTGTAAATTTATAAATGCATCTATCCTCGGTTTAAAAGATTTATCAAAAAAATACTCCCTTATCACCTGATAGCCAGGCTTTGAACCAAATTCTGTCTTTCCTATGCTTTCTGAAAAGCAGGCAATTACATTTATGTTCTGTTTTTCAAATTCCTCAATCAATGCTTTCTCCACATCCATATTCTGGTTCACCCAGTAACAGCGGTAAAAAAGGATTCCAACAGTTGGTCTTCCAGGTTTTATAAATCTTTTGGAATACTCTTCCACATCTGTAAAGACTTCATCTGCTGAAAATGGATTGATTATACCTTCCCATGGAAGTTGCTGGGGAGGTTTGGGGGAGAAATTTAACTTTAAAATTTCCCTACCTATATAAAGAAGCATATTTTTGAAATTCTTTTTTCCACCAAATTTTATATATTCATAGCATCTCTTCACTATATCCAAATCCACATTTGAAATTTCAAAAAGTTGAGGTTCATTGCTTACAGAGATTACAGGAATTTTATCTTTTAAATTCTTTATATCCTTTTTTATTTTCTCCCATACCTCATTATTGCTGATGTAAAGCAAAATCACATCACTTTTCTTAAATCTCTCCATACATTTTTCCCTCTCTTTCTCATCTTTTAACTGGTGCATTGAAAAAGCATAAAGTTCAATTCCTTTTATATCTCTTGCTGCTTCAACAAGACAATTCAGACTGCTTGAACCCCATATAATTGCTCCAACTCTCATTTCTTTTCCCCTAAATCATAAATAAAAAAGCAAAAAGGAAAATTCCTCTCACAAACATTCCAAGAAAAGTTGATACCAGAATAATGCTCATTCCAAGATTAAAGCCAAAAATTGATGTATACTTTGGTAGAGAAGAGCGGAAAGAAAATACAGGCAACATGAGAAATCCACCCAGCATGCATGTCACTATTGCCTGAAAATCATTTAATTTCCCTTCCTTTACCAGTGTAGATACAGAAGTTGCACCGAGTAAGGGATTGAATATATAGGTGGTTATGGGAAGAATAGATTCACTCGGCAGTTTGAAAATTCCTGTTAAGGGCTCCACCACATTTTTAACTTTATTCAAAAATCCAATATTTATCAGAAGAAATACAATAAAAGTCATTGAGACGAAAAATGAGGATACTTTCAAAAACAGCTTTGTTTGATTTTTGAATGTGGAAAGGACAATGTTAATAAATTTCCTTTTAACTGGCTGGATAAAATGTTTAAATGAGAAATTATCAGAATCTTTATTGTGAGAATTTTTCTTCAATCTTATCTTTCCAAAAGAGATGACGAAAAACAATTTTGCAAATCCTGAAAGCAAAAAACTTAAAAAGTAAATTCCGCCTATCTTTAATCCCAAAACAGGAATCATTACAGGAATTTGATAGGTAAATGTCTCTTTTATATAGACAGGGAGACTGCAAAATAGAGAGGAAACAAAAGTCTCTTCTTTATTTATTAATCCTTTCCTGTAAGATTGTGCTAAAAATATATTCCCTGCAAGTGGTGAGCCAAATGATATGAGAAATCCCAAACCAGCCTCTTTCGGCAAATTTGCTGAGCGTACAAGTGGTTTTGCAATAAACTCCAGTTTTCTGATAACTCCTGATTCTACCAGCAGACCAGAGATGAATAAAGAGAAAAACATTATGGTTAAAATTGGTGGCACAAATGAAAATGTATTCTGCAATGTTTTAACAAAAATATTTTCCATTTTATTCTTTAACTGTTGATATCGGAATAATATTAAGTGAATTTGTAATTTTGCTTCTCAATATCTCCACCTTTATCCCATAGACCTCCTTTATAATCTGAGGAGTTAAAACTTCTTCTGGTAAACCTACCCTGTAAATCTTCCCTTCCTTTAAAATCAAAATTTTATCTGAAAAACGGGAAGCCAGATTAAGGTCATGAGATACCATTATTATAATCAAATTTTTCTTTTTTGCTAAAGATTTTAAAAGTT
>Ga0164318_10004915_pt1 | contig 12911 bp, 16 predicted proteins | sample GuaBasSedimGuay9_FD_113734 | JGI IMG/M metagenome (GOLD analysis project Ga0164318, IMG submission 113734) | Subseafloor sediment microbial communities from Guaymas Basin, Gulf of California, Mexico - Guay9, Core 4571-4, 0-3 cm | ecosystem: Environmental > Aquatic > Marine > Hydrothermal vents... | reverse complement strand
TAAAGACAACGAGACATCTTTATACCCTGCAAACAACTGTAATTTCAGACCTTTTTTTTCAATTTTGTTCCTGCTGTCTTCTGACAGATTGTAGATTTTAACATTTGCCAAGTTTGGATATCCAACAAGACTTTTTTCTACTTTAAAAATAACACGCAAATCTTCTACTACGAGATCAGGAAAAACAACTTTTAGAACCCGGTTAAACACTTAATACCCCTAAGTCAAAAGATTCTAAATCGTAGCGGCCAGGATCACTCTCATCTTCACTAATTAATTTGAAACCAAACCCCGGATATTGTCGCAATAAATTAATCTTTGTTATTATTTTAACCCCCAAAATAAGAATATCACCATCTGTATTACTAATATCCAATGTCCAAAATCCATATTCATTCCATAACTGCCGGAAAGTATATAAATTATCAAAAATAACTACATTAAAAGTCGCTTCCGGATTATTTGTCAAAGGCAGGTAGGTCATAATGCCCCCCGTAGTTGAGTAAGTCCCCTGGACACTATCGGGATCATTTTGTCAGATATATTGGAGTCATCGAACTGTAGCTCAGTCGCTTTTTTCGGGCCTACAAAGATTACTTGTTTCATGGTAGCAGTAAAAAAAAGGCCGTTTGCTGTATCTTTATCCTGTGACTCTGACAGGCTGAGGATAACAACATTCTCATAAGCTTTCAGCCCTTGATAAAGGGTAAATGGTTTGCGCATGATTTGCAGTTCAAGAAGATTTTCCCATGCTTCCCTTGATTTTGTTGTAGCTTGTGAAAAACTTGCAGGGGCAGAAATTATACTATTGACAGTGCTTGTACTGATATTGCTAACCATCCCCGTCATAGAAAAGGTCATCGGTTCGACAATAATATGATCATTAATATCCGCGCCATTTTCAACAGGATTTTCCGTAAGTTTTACTGTAGCGGATGCGCTTTCTGTAATAACTACATCCAGCTCAATATTGCCAATGAAATTCCCTTTTTTGAATATTAATTGTGCTAATGACATCAATCCACCTGAGTCGCTAAGTTTGTTTGAGCGTTGCTATATTGTTGCAACAAAACATCTGATACAACCCTTTTGACTCGATCTTCATCCCCACCGTTAATGTTTATCGTAATATCACCTTTTTTTGATGACCTGCTATTATTGTTAACTACAGAATTATTGATGTTTGTAGTATTTTGATTGCCACCCTCTTTTCCGTTTAATCTTATGATTCCTTTTCTTGTCACCTGCTCAAACTGTGGTTCTTCTGCGCTCCCGATTGTTTTAATATTTATCCATGGTATTTTATTTATCAATTTAATTGCTGAGTTAATCGGGGTAATGATAAGATCAAGGATGTAGCGACCTACATCTTTGATCATCATAATAAATCCTTCGAGGGCATCATCCCCATCAGTAAAAATCAGTCCCCACCCATCCCGAACCATCTTAAAAGTAGCAACCAAGTCTTTAAGTGCCGCATCCATAACAGGGAATTTTTTTGCAAGATTGCCCAGGGCTGAATCACCCCCCTCAGCATATTTGATAATGTCTTCCAATAAAAGTAGTATGCCTACAGTAAGAGCGGCTATCAAAATTGGCATTAAAAGAGCTGACGCATTCATAACCAATAAGACCCCTGCTACGGCTACAACAGCGTTTTTAAGGCCTCCCATAGCATTAACCAGGCTCATAACCATACTTACCACCCTGCCAGCTACATTACGGACAATTCGAAAACCATAGATTATTTTATCAATAAAGGCATTTAACTTTTGTTTTATCAGCTTTTTGTTTGCTATATACCAAGTAGTGAATTGCTCCATCATAGGGGCAATTACTTTCATTAATTTTGTCCCTATAGTATTCGCAAGACCTCCCAAGATAGATTTTTGATCCAGCACTGCATCATTAAATCTTGCGGCTGCGGCTGTTGCATCACTATCAAGGACAAGACCTAAATCTCTTGCCCGTTGCCTTTGTTGATTTATGGCATCACTACCTTGTTGCATAGACAGTAATATATCGCCGCTTATACCCAGTTTTTGAGCAAATTCCGCCCGCTCTGCTTGCGAACCCAATCTTGACAGTGCATCTGCTACATCATTAAAAAGAGCATCTGTTTGTTTTATCCGCCCGTTGGTATCTGTGACAGATACGCCCAACATCCCGAAAACTTCTACGCCAGCGCCCATCCCTCTTGCAGATTCCGAGGCAATACGGCCTAACTGCTCTAATGATGAGTTCATCGAATCAACAGACCCACCATTTAATTCCGCTACATAACCAAGTTCTGATAGTGCTTCAGAATCTATCCCTATTTGTTGAGATAGTTTCCCGAGCTTATCATTGGCCTGTGCCATCTTATTTGTAAAAGCATAGACAGCACCTGCGGCTGCCGTAGCAGCTACAGCCATAACGGATAAGCTTTTGACAGCGGATTTTATAAAGGCATCGAACTTTTTAAGCTTGCTTCCGTCAAATTGAAAGCTTAATTTTGTTATTAAATTTTCAATGACTTTATCAGCCATTTATCCCTCTCTTGTTTTGTAAATAGATTTGTTCTTCTTTTAGATCCAAAACCTCACTTAAATAATAAGCATCTTCGAGACTGTAGCAGGTCTGTAATTCGTGTAGTGTTGCTACATTGCCGTTTATCAACCTTGCGATAAAAGGATTTACGTTTAATTGTCTTGAGTCAGGTTCACCTATTCTATGATGGGCGAACTTGACTCTTCGGATTCCCCCATAGTAAAATTCGCCTCCATGATAAACCCTACGACCTTCCACATTTCAAGGGGTTTCCCCGCAAAATATGTAGCAAAATCAATCGCTTTCGGGATACCTTTTTCTTTGTAGAAAACCCCTTTTTTAAAAAGGGACAAGACAAGATCATTGACTATCTCATCGTCAAAATTTTCCATCAGTTGAGGGATAAGTGTTTTTAATTTATCCTGGACGCTTCCTTTATCCCCGACAAGGGACAAAATACCAGTCCCAAGAATCTTAATCAATTTTGTTTGGACTTTTAACGCACTTACCGCATCCATCTGCGTTACTAAATATTCCGTAGTCCCAATAATTTTGCTTTTTTGTTCCATATTTTACCTCTTACTATGTTATGATAGGTGTCATTTCATCGCCCCTGAAAACCCATTCCATAGCATTGGCTTTTGGCCCCCGTACAACTTTTGGATATTTATTAATCCATGCGTTGTTTACTACAAACGTTTCTCCTGCTTCTTTATCTTCTATTATCATTGGAGCAACCCCTGAGCCCGTTGTTTTATCTAAGGTGTAGGCTGCTGTCAATTCAGCGTTGGTGATTGATGTCTGCAATAATTTGATTGTTATAGTGCATCTATTATCGCTTGTTTGTGATCTTGCTACATCACCTTTTGCCCCAGCGACATCAGAAAATTGATCCTCTTCCATTTCAATCGTGAGAACATCGTCTCCTTCCGCCCATCCCTGTATTTCGATAATCCCGAAAATAGCATTTGCGTTTTGAAACGAAAATGTTTTAAAAAGTGCCATAGTGTATATCTCCTTGAAACTATTATATTGAGACAGTCCCCCGGATTACAAGAGTATCTATTGCTCCTTGCAATTCCGCGGTAAAAGTCCCGTCAGGTAATAATCTGTCATCTCTGTCGGCCTGAGATATCTCTGAGCGTTTAGGGAAATACGTCACAACCGACCCAGGGACTAATATCCCCTGTTTAACTCCATATTGATCAAGTAAGCTCCGTAGCCTGTTGTCTACCATCGATATACCGGGATTAGAAAAGGGAACTATGTCTTTTTCCAGGAGAAGAGACAACAAACCTTCCTCAACCCGCGCTTGGAGGAAATCAATATTTCTTATTATATCAATATATTCTCCCTCCTTATCAGGATTTTTGCCGCCACCCATAGTACCAAAATACACAAATGAAGCATCTAATGCAGCAGTGTACAGGTTACAATTAACGTCCAATGCAGCGTCTTTTTGCGCCTCTGTGAGTACTACAGCGGGAATATCTTCCTTAGCACCTTCTGCTTTGCCTGCAAGCTTTTTATAAGCCCAATTTGTGGAACCAACAGGCTTAGGGAGCTGTTGCCCCATCCATGACATATCCGGGTAAAGGGATTCTATGTCATGGTATATAAAGCCAGTCCTTTTGTAGTTGGCATTTTTAACGTAGTAAGAAGAGGTCGCAGTGCTGCCGAGGACAGTAGTATTGGCGTCATTGGTAGCGATCAAGAAAATCTTTCTGCGTGATTCTATTTCGTCCGCCATATCGTCAATAACGGCGGTATCTCTGAATTTTGCCAATGCCCCCATAGCAGCCCAATCACTGTTGACTTCTTCGATCGCTTCTAACGCAGCGCTAAAATCCTCTGCTACTTGACCTTGCGACAATATAGAACCGCCTAAATTAGAAGGCCCGGCGAGGGTAGCACCATCTAAAAAATTTGCCCCACTTATATCTGTGCCGGATGGAGACGCTACTGTAGTAAGTAAAGAGATAGTAGAAGATTCTCCTGTTGTTCTGCTATTAATATTAAATCTGTTTACAAGGTAATAGCAGTCACCATTTGCACCGAGGGCAGTATCAATCACCGAGGCTACATCATCAAGTGAAGTAACCATTGAGAAATCCAGCCCGGTCAGTTCTCTTACTACACCGTCAATAGTAATAGAGAATTCACCATCTGAAATGTCCGCCCAAACGGCAACCGTTGTTTCAGGGTCTTCCCCGCATTCAATTAACGCTGCTGAAGCATCATCAACAAATCTTCCAAACTGTAGTTCATTTGGCTGGTTTACAAGAAATGGATCCTGATTAAAAAAAGCATCAGCGGCTAAGGATTCCTCCGAGTCATCACCGAAAAAAGTTTTTACTGAATCGACCGTAGTAAATCGCATATGCCGTCGAGTAGCTGAAAGCAAATTCGAGTCAGTGATAACCATTAAGATATTAAATCCTGCCTCTGATACCCTTGCGGTATCTTTCCTTATCTCTATATCTGTAAACCTTTTGATAGGTCTTGTCGCCATAGTTTAAGCCCCCTGCTCTATTGTTTTTGTTGTGTTGTTTAGTTTATCTGTTATTTCTATTTTCTTGATAACCTCAATATTTTCACTATCCAAAGATCGCACATAAAAGAAGCAGTCAAATTGTGCCCGGTTTTCAAAACCTTTGTTTATCTCTTCAGGTATTTTATTAATAGTCCCGGCATTGCGGAAACCTAAACCTCCGGCATATAATTGTTCATAGACAGTCACCATACTTAAACTATCTCTTAACTGTGTTGCGTGCATCAAAGCCGTTGCGCTGAAAACATTAATGCTAACAAAAAGTTCATTCATCGTTGAATGCGCTATGTCAACGGAGTCATCTACTACGTTCAGGGATGAGATTGATTCATCAAGTCCCGTTTGTGTAATCTGAGCAATATTAATTGAGACATAAGGCAGGTTTGGTCTTGCAGCGTTTGGGAAAGCGAATATTACTTCTTCCATAGTATCTACAACAGTTATTACCCAAGTCCGTAATGTATCTTCTATTTGAGAAATATTAATCATTGTTTTATTGCTATGCTCTTGTAATAATTCCCTATTTTTTTGTTAGCAACATTGTAAACAACCCAATTATAACCATCATATGATATAATGTCTTTTAACATTAACTTATAGGTAGTATGCACCTTAATTGCTTCCTTTGCCCTGTCTCCTTCCTCTAATACAAGCAAATCTTTCGCCGTAGCATCCTGCACAATACCATCAAAAGACAAAGCTTCCGTCTCCCCTGTTACCCACCGGCCGGACACATAGCTCCCTTGGCATCTACTACCCGTTAAGGGTTCTAACCAACCGACAAAGGCATCGGTAACGTCATTTACTATCATCTATTCACCTTGTACGTGATCGAGTTTTTCATCTGGCCTGTATCAATCAAGGGATTTGCTTTCCCTTTTTTTAAAGCTATTGTTCGAGGTGAATTAGGAGGTGACTTAATTTTTATGATTTTTAACCTGATTTTATCGGCTAAATACTCCCCCAATAAGGCCAAAGCTTTGTTTGTCTTTATCTCCCCTTTAGTTATCAAAGACAAATATTTTTTCTTTTTAGCTTTTATTTTTGATCGTTCTTCTGCGATCGTTGTCCTCATAAAAGACCGTTCTGGAACACCTACACCAAATTCATTGATAAAAGCGATCTGTGCTACAGTTAAATCCCCGGAACTATGTTTTCCCGCATCAATAACTCCAATATCTACAGTCCCGGGAGTTTTAATCCTGTCCTTTATGGCTTCTATCCCGCCATTTTTTTTAACTCTTTTTACACTACACGACACAAGCCGGGACTCCTATTGTTTTCCTTAAAGCTAAATATCTTTGACCGTAGGCAGTACTCATATAATAAGCCTCTGTTGCATCTGCTGGCGTTGCTGTAGCATAAGTCACAGATACCCCATCTACTGACTTACTATTTACAGGGGCAGAGGCATTACTTGCCCCGGCCTCTGTTTTATTCCCTAAAGTCAGATAGTGTGCTGTCAAATAATACAGAGCCAAATCATATTTAGCCCCCCAAGAAACAGGATTAACAGAGGCAATAGCATCATCGATATATTGCTGTATTTTGATATCGCCTTCTATTTCAAACTCCTTAAATTTAAATCTAAACATAGCTGGAGTGATTGACATAGATTACCCCTTCGGTTTTTTCTTTTCTTCCACTACGAACAATGTGTTCCCTATATGCCCTTCTGCGGCCTTGTTTCCTTTAATTGCTTCTTTCCAAGCTGATTCATCTACCGTAGTAAGACCAGGCAAAAAGCGTAAATCCTTTTTCCCTCTCGTCTTAAATACTATGAGGCTTGAATGTCTATTTTCGATAATCATTTTTTCCCCTCTCTCATTTTTTGATTATATCCCATCCGCATATCTTGCTGACCCTGGGTAACGGAATTCTACACCACCAATTTTGAATTCGCCTGGTACCTGGAAACCTCTGCCTTTCCGTTGTGGTTCTGTAAACCGTAGTGGCATTGGTATATGGAAAACTACCTTGTCTATATCTTTGTCATAGGCCATCATACGATTAACGCCGCCTGAACCGGCTCCTGTCAATTCTGCTAAAGGTTTGATGTCTGATTCTGAGGACAAATACGGACTATTGGCAACTAACCAGGCCGCTATTGAAGTATCACGATATTCACTGCTCGGGGTAGAAAATATGTAGTTCCAGTTTGCTGTTGGTAGTAACAAAGTGGAAGCTCTTTCAATTTGCAAAGAATCAACAAAAATATCCCCCATAAGGTCATTTACATCAAACAATATTTCTTCCGGAGTTTTTGTCACCCACGTTGGAGTTCCTCCTGCGCCATTAACAACGGTTGTAACGGTAACATTAGGATTGTTTAAAAATCCTGGCAGGTTATGCGTAGGATTCCCCACCATAGCAGTTCTTTGCGCTAACTCTTCATATGCCCTGCGCGCGGTGTTTGCTTTTAACTGAGGGAGCGGCCTTTTAAGTTGAACTGCTTGCCGTAGTTCCTCATCAGAATATTCATATCCTGTAGCGCCTAACTCAACAGGGACAGTTATTTTCTTTGTCCCTATTTCTGAAATAGGCACATTCAAGCTTTTTGACCCGACAAATTCTGCTATGGCTGCGCCATCCATGTAAAAATAAGTTATAGACTCCGCCCATTCACCGGCCTCTTGCGATACCGGTATCACATCGGCGTAGTTTATCGCTTTGTATTTCTTTTCGTACATCTTTGTTTCTATGTAGGTCAGTTGGCTTAATAGAAAGCTAAGACCTGTTGCAGCATCATACGTCATTGTTTTCTCCTCGTTTATAAGTTTTAATCTTATTGTTCTCTTCATCGTCAGAATTACGATCTGAGCTTGATTTTTGCAAGCCCACCGGCACTTGTTGTAGTTTCAAAAGTGGCACCTTCTATTAAATCAGCCTCGTCAGTATTCGCATCTTTCCTGAATCGGCCAACTACATCAAGAGGAGCTGTTGCAGCAGTATGCCTGAAATACACAGGATCCCCAGGGACAACGGACTGTTCCGTATATACCCATATTTCACCGAAATCGATGATATTCATCTCCCTGTGTTCTTCATACACATGCAAATCGTCTGCATTCACTGACCATGCCGTTGTCATTTCCGTAACCCCGAGGAATGATTGTCCCGTCTCAGAGGGAAGTTTAGCCTGGTTGTCAGCCGTGCCCCTTACTACGGCCCGGCCAAAGGGGATGTCACCACCTTCAGCCACTTTTGAAAAGATATTGGTTAATCCAAGTGTTGCTCTTTGACCTTCATAGGCCGCTGAATGTTCTTCCGAATAAGATGTTTGGACTGGCATTATACGCCCTCCTCTATGTGCAGGTTATCTTTTATGTATTTTTGCCTTGCTGTTTCTCTTGTTATTTTCTTGCCTTCTTTGTCCCGGAAATCCTTGTTTAAATTATCAATAGAGTCCGTTGCTTTTTTGGCCTTAGCTACGGCCATGTCATAAGCCGCGTCAATATAGTCTACGGTTTTGTCTTTTAATTCCATGTCGGGCAGGATATGGACAATAACGGCGGATTTAATATCTTGAGGACAATCTATTTTTTCCGGCATTTTATCGCCCAGGATAGCCCTTGCATCCGCTATTAACAGAGCTCTTTCCGTTATCAAAGCGTTTAATTTTTCATCTGATAGTTGCGATTTTTCCAAGGCATCTGCTTTTGCTATGGCAGCATCTTTTTCTTTTATCGCATCTAACTTCTCTTTTTCTTTCTTTTTAATCTCTTCTTCGTCTTCCTCCTCTTTCTTTTTAAATCGTTCGGCTAATTTTTTCTTTTCCTCGTCATGGCTTTTCTGTAGTTTTAGAATAGCCTGTTCCAGTTGTTTGTCTTGTACCTCAAAGTCAATACCATCTATAGTTATCATATTACACCCCTTGTCCATTGTTAATCTACATGCAGGGCCACAACGGCCCGCGTCTACTATTGCCAAATGGTTTGCTCTAATATTAGTTTGGATAAACTCATATTCAGCACCATTAAAAACACCGGATTCTTTTTTTAAATCGTTAGTGTACCCGACTGAAACTTCGGTTTTCCCTTTTTGTATTTTTGTGATTAGGTCTTTGTCTGTAACGGTAATTAATCCAATTAATTGGCCCTCATCATTACTACGTACCTCTGAAACTGTCCCTTTTTGTAGTTCTTTAACATTGTTTGTATTAACTAAAGTCGTTGGATGATCGTCTGTAACAACCAGGTTTACAAAAGATTTAATGCTTTCAGGGTGGAAAACCTCTTCAGGGATTCTAAGCACCCCAATCCGCTCTTCCGCCCGATCTGTCAAACCTAACTCAAAACCAAGATATTCCTGGATGCCTGTTCTGGCGAGCACTACAGGCGCAGTCAAAAAGCCTGTAGTTTTATCTATCGTAGCTTTTAAAGACTGAGGACTATCACACAACAGTTTTTTTAACATACTTAAACCTCAATAATCGGACTATACCCACAACGGCAATTTATATCTGTAATCCCCGGCTGGATATATTTATTTTCCATCTTAGACCAAGCTCCTTTGCTTAGTTCAAACTCCTGACCATCTAACGCCCTGTGCGAAGGACGGACAGCTTTGTCCCTGCTTGTCCTATATATACCCCGAGTAATGCCAAGTTTCGTTGTTCTACGCAACGATAATTGTGAGTTGATAGTTTGGCTTTCGTTCATCGCTATTGTTTTAATACGCCCAAACAATTTACTGTTTACACCGGTCTTTGATACTATTTCTTTTTCTATTGTAGCATACTTGGCACCACTCGCCACATTATTGTTCACTATTGTTTCAACCTGTTTTATGTACTCATCTGGGAGACTTGTAATAAGCCCCGTATTTTTATGCACATTTAACGCTATTAATTCCTCTAACCCTTCATCTGCGATAATGCTATTTAAATTAACCCCTCTAAATGCCCTTGCCATAGCACGATCAAACTTAGATTTGTTTGTAGCGTTAATTTTATGCACAAACTGAGACGCTGTTGCCTCTGCGAAACTAAGTGTTGCATGTCCCGTAAATTTACCCTTCAGTTTAGCAAAGATACGAGCTAATTGATCAGCTACCCCGTCCATAGCATAAGCTGATTCTTGTGCTTTTAAAAAAGCTAATACTTCTTGCTTAACTTCAGCTATCAAAGCCCTGCCAAACTGATTTAATTTTCGCCTGTAGTCTGCACCAAGACTCTTTGTCCCTTTTATGGGAGGGACTACTATGCGCCTTTTTTTCTTTTTTGCCATTATATCAATAGCTTACTTTATTCAGATTCAAAATTTAACTCTTCAGCTTCTTTTGCCTCTTCCTCTACCCGGTTTTCATCTACAGACACAAAAGTCCCTTTTTCTGCGAGTTCTGACAAAACATCTATTTTATCAATTATTTCGTAGTCTAAATAAACCTGGTCTCGTTGTGCCCGTTTCAAATCTATGTCCGCCTGCTCAACTTCTGTCAGTTGTTTCAACGGCAGGAATTCAAATTCAAATTCATCAATATCTTGTTGTGCCGATGCTATAATAATTTTATCCATCCAAGTAATAACTGGCCTCATCTCGTTTTCCTGGATCGACTGGATATTATCGAAGTAGTTTAACATATCCGATTCGCCTGTAGCATTTAGCCCGGTGGGAGATATACCAAGGAGCTTTGTCACAGGAATATTAAATGCCCCTGCGACCTTTTGGATAAAACGATCATCTATGTCAGGTAAATTCTGAAAAGTATTTTGTTTTTTGTCGTAATCATCTTCACTATCAAGAGCAATCCCGTTTATTACACTTTTCATTTCATGAGCTACTTTAAGCCTTTTTACTACAAGGTCATCGTTCCCTTCCGCCATTAAGGCCATAAATCCTTTGATCTTGTAGACATCTATATTCGCCTCATAAACGAGATTGCTTATAGACTGAGACACAATTTGGCTATCTGAAAGAGGTTCATACCTGTTTGTAAAAATAGAATTGCCCCAATAGTTTTGCCTTTCCATCTCCGCAAGGGTGGTTGTTTCTCCCATAATTTTATAAAGCCTTGTGTGATGAATCCGTTGCCCATTCCTTGCTACTGTGTAGTATTCAGGTTGTCCAAAATTAGGGGACAAAACATTTCTATTTATTCCATCTGTATAAATATTATACCTATCGAGGACAATGAAATTTTTCAACGATCCGGGTTTTATATGCTCTATGTCCAGGGGCTCTTCCATGTCTTCACCGTCTATTATACTTATAATCACAGCTCCACCAAAAACCCTCGCCCATTTAAATGCTATGTTGATTTTCCCTTTAATATCATACTCTTTCAAGAGTGATTCAACCTCTTTCTTTTTTTCTCCATCTGGTATCAACAAACTACGCCATTTTCTTGTGGCATCGTCAACAGGTACATCAACTACTTTTGCAGCGAGCCAATTATAAACATAGAGGTTATTTGCCGTTGTTTGGTCAATAAAAAGACCTTGTTGATAGGTATTGTATACACGTGGATCTTTTGTCCCACCAAGCCCTTTCATAACATTTTTAAAGCCATCTTTCGTTGTCATTAATCTGGCGCCTCCATAGCGGCCTGTAGTAAGTTTGTTTGATCCTGATTTATAAATGCAACTTCAACGGCAGTAATAAGAGTGTCGATATCATCGTCAAATTCACTATTGGGAAACTCCCTTGCCTCTTTGGTCAAATTCCCTATCCCTGCAATATCCGTATTAAGGACAACACGGCCTGCCTCAATATAAGGCGCTGCATCTTGTGCCCTTAGCACTTTATCCTTATTCCTCGGTATTTCTACTACTTTCATCCCTTTGCGCCGTAGTTCCTGAAGCAACCCAGTCCCGCTTGATTTGTCCTCGATATACATAGCACGCAGGATAGGGTCTTGTAAATTGATTCTTTTATGGTCGTGTTTTTTATAGAATATTTCAGCCTCTCTTCGTAGTTCGGGAGCCTCAAACTTCTCTCGTAGTTTATCCAGTAAATAAATCTTGTTATCAAATCCCATCCCCCATGCCTGGAATACAGTCCAATCATTTTGAGTTTTAACTTTTTGTGCTGTATCAACTGTGATGAATTTGTACTTAAGCAACGGAATCGACCCGTGCCACCATTGCCACCAGTCATCTTTAAACAGGTTTCCCCCTGTAACAGTGGGATTGCCTTGGTATAACGATTCCCAACTTTCTTGAGACCTCGTTGCTTTCCTGTTTTCTAAAAATTCTTTTGATTTTAATTCCGGGAACAACGGTTCTCCAGCACGGCGGTGTTCCTCATCTTTTGTCGCTATAGCCTGGTAATTTACCATAGTGATTTTACTTAAAAGCTGGTCTTTAGTTTTAAGTAGTCTTGCTATAATATCATGAGTTGACCATCTTGTCATAATGATCAACAATCCCGCCATCTCCGACAGTCTCGTTGAAAAATCATCCGTGTACCATTCCCATATCTTTTGACTCCAAGTGACGCTATTAGCTTGCTCCCTGCCCTTTACTACATCATCAATTATCCCATAATCCAGGGTTTCACCCGTTACACTACCTCCAACCGTAGTATTACGAAACGACCCTCCAGTGATTACCCTGTTAGAATCCATAAATTCAAGATGTTTCAACGTCTTTATGGCCTCACCTTTTTTGTTGCTCAAAGTCAAATCAGGGAATATCTTTTTGTATTTAACACTGTTGATCTGCCTTTGTTGCGCTAAATTACATCTTGTTCCAAGCATGTCCGAAAACGTAGCAAAAATAATCCTCGATGTAGGATTTTTCCCTGCAATCCAGGATATAAAATCGGCCACAGTCCAACTTTTTCCGTGTTGCGGTGGCGTTGTTATTAAAAGAATAGGTCTTAGGCCTTTT
>Ga0164318_10004914_pt1 | contig 12912 bp, 7 predicted proteins | sample GuaBasSedimGuay9_FD_113734 | JGI IMG/M metagenome (GOLD analysis project Ga0164318, IMG submission 113734) | Subseafloor sediment microbial communities from Guaymas Basin, Gulf of California, Mexico - Guay9, Core 4571-4, 0-3 cm | ecosystem: Environmental > Aquatic > Marine > Hydrothermal vents >... | reverse complement strand
TATCGCAATTCGGTTCCTGATATTACTCACAATCATTTCCGTCTTTTATACAGTCCCAAGTTATGGAAAACTATGCTTTCCAGTGCTGTAACTGGCTGGAAAGTAAGAAATTTAATAAGCCAGAAAACTGAAGTAAAACTTCAAAAAAACAGATTCATAACTTTTTGGCTGTTCCTGATCAGCATAATTCCAATTATAGGAAAATATATTATTAAATTCTGTGGTAATAGATCCTGGCGAACTCATTATTTTAAAATGCTTTATAATTGGAAATATCTAGCCAGAACCATCAAAGCATCCTCAGCTGAAAAAGCGATCAATTGGCTTAGACAAGATAGAATATCTGATGAAGCTGCCTTAGCCATTCCGAAATCATTTTTCTTATTTCTGATTCACCTGATTTTATCCATTTTGCCTGCAGGTCTTCATAAATTTGTAACTAATTTTTCTTACTTCAAAAAGAGATTGTGGTTTATCTTTATCCGTCCATTCCAATTGTATTTCGATTCACAACTGCGTAAAGATTGGCTTCTGGATATGCTTAAAGAGGGAAAGAAAAAACACATTCTTTCAGATGATGATGCAGAAATAATTGAATCTCAGCTTAATGAACCATTCATTCAGAAATACTTAAAGAGTCTGGCTGTGCACGTTCTTACACTTCCAATCACTCAAATCGTATCTGTAGCAATTGCCTGGATCTTCGTTATCACTCACCCGGAAATGCCCAAGGCACAATCATGGGGGATCGGAGTAGGAATAATCGCATTATTCCAGGTAACACCAATCTCTCCCGGCTCTCTTGCCCGTGGATTATACGTACTCTATTTAGTTATTAAAGAAAGAGATTTTAAAAATTACAATATTGCCGTTTTTCTGGGATTTTTCAAGTATATTGGCTATCTGGCTTTCCCCATTCAAATGACCTATAAATATCCTGCTCTGGCACGTTTTATGGCTGGTCACTGGGCCACAGAAGCAGTACATATTGTACCTGTTTTTGGTGAAGGTGGAGCTTTGCTGGAACATTGGATTTTTGGTTTATTTTATAATTGGCCGCTTACTATACGGGGTCATATGAACAGAAGAACTGAAATGAGAAAGGCTCAAAGACCACGATTGTGGCCTGCCCCCCTGTTTATTCTGATTTGCTCTGCTTTGTTTGTAGGTTCAGATCATTTCTTCATGGCAAAATATCAGCTGCTTATGCCCATAAAAGAGGTTTGGTGGTTAGGTATGATCTTACCTTTTGTTATGGGTTCATTTATCACAATATCTGCCGGAGGAATGGTCTTTTGGAAAAGAATTTCTACTGCAGCTATCGGTGCAATTATTGTAAGCGTTATCTACTCAATATATTCATGGCAGTATGGTTTTACTGATCCGATTATACCAGAGTTTGTATGGAGATTTTTTATTTTTGCTGTGTTTGCAACTATTGGTGTTGTTCTAACAGAATTAAATCTGGGTGATCCGGAATTGAAGAAATGATCAAGAAAAAACAAATTCCACATTACGAATTCTTGAAGACGTTTGCAAGACAGAAAGAACAACCGGCTTATCACATTATTGGTACAGAAGTGTACCTTGTAGATAAGGTTTTACAGAAGATCCTTGATAGGTTCATCATACCAGGATCGGAAGAATTTGATTTCATCACGATGTATGGTGATACAAATTCTGGATCTCAAGTTGTTGAACAATTGGAAATGCTTCCTTTCTTAGCAAAAACCAAACTCGTTATTATAAAATATTTTAATCAAATGAAGGTCTCTGATAAAAATCTTATCGCTGCTTATCTGAAGAATCCAGTTCCTACTTCAATACTTATTATCACTTCCGAAAAAGCTGATGCACGAACTAACGCAGGCAAGCTAATTGCAGAGCATGCAGTAAATATTTTATGTCGATCTCCATACTCTGCGGACGACCTTTATAAATGGCTCCGATCCGAAATCTATAAAAAGCAGTTGAAAATGGATAATGAAGCGATGCAGCTTTTTGCTTCCAGTGTTCCATTAGATTTTATGACAGCTAATAACGAATTAGAGAAACTGATCATATTCACCAAAAATTCCGGGAAGATATCAGCTTCAGATATAAAAGAAACTATTGGCCATACTAAAACTGATAAAGTATTCGATCTGCAAAATGCAATCGGAGCCCGAAACCTGAAACATTCACTTGTTGTTCTTGATAATATTCTTTCAAATGAGGAACCCGGCAAAGTTGCTGTATTTATCATAATGATGCTCACAAGATTTTACACCCATTTATGGAAAGTCAATTCACTTCGAAAATCCAGCATCAGTGAATCTGAAATTGAATCTCGTTATCTTTCTGATGTGTTTTTCAAGTATAGACACGAATATCTGGATTTCGCTAATAATTATTCTCTTGCACAGATTAGAAGTGCGTTCTCACTCTTATTACAAGCAGATACAGATGCGAAATCGTTAAATGTAAAATTAGATATTATTCTTCATTCTCTGATTTTTAAATTAGTTAAGGTTACTTAAGAGCATGAATTCAAAATTTAAAGCTGGTTTTGTTTCAATCGTCGGCAAACCAAACGTAGGCAAATCTACATTAGTGAACAATTTTCTAGGGGAAAAATTATCGATCATATCATCGAAACCTCAGACAACACGACAACAAGTTAAAGGAATATTTTCTGATGATGAGAAACAAATAGTTTTTATGGATACACCTGGTTATGTAAAACCGCGTTATGAATTACATGAAAAGATGCTGGAGTATTTAAGGAATTCGATGAAGGATTCGGACCTTATCATATTTATGACAGATGCCCATAAATATCCTACAGATTATGATAAGGAAATGTGCGAGATCCTGTCAACTCTTCGCACTCCAAAAATTGCAATTTTAAATAAGATTGATCTGGTTAATGAAGATATCTGGCAGCAAAAGAAACAACAGTTATCTACTTTAGATTTTGAAGAAGTTTTAGCGATCTCATTAAAAGATGGATATGAATGTGAAAGTATATTACAGAAAATCAGTGATTTTCTTCCCTACAATCCACCCTTCTATTCTCCCGATGAAATTTCAGATCTTCCATTACGATTCTTTGTGCAGGAGATTATTCGTGAACAGATCTTTCATAATTTCCGAGATGAGCTACCCTATGCCTCTACAGTGGTTGTAGAGCACTATAAAGACTATGAAAATAAAGCAGAAATTGCTGCCAACATCTGGTTGGAAAGAAAATCTCAGAAACCCATTCTCCTTGGTAAAAATGGTGAAAATATTAAAAAGTTGCGAATAGCTGCTGAAAAAGAAATTCATACTCTTATCAATAAACGGGTAAAACTTGACCTGTGGGTCAAGATCAAGCCAAACTGGCGCAAGAAAAAGAATGCGCTTAAGGAATTTGGATTCCGTTAGTTTTTCAACAAAAAGGTATTGACATTCAATCATTAGAAAAATTATTTGTTCTTTCCTTTTAGGAGGATTAGTTCTAATTGGTAAGACAGCGGTCTTGAAAACCGCCGGGCTTTGCCCTTGGGGGTTCGAGTCCCTCATCCTCCGCCAGTTGTGATAGAAGTGGAGAGGTGACCGAGTTGGCTGAAGGTGTGCGCCTGCTAAGCGTATGTAGGGGAAACCTTACCGAGGGTTCGAATCCCTCCCTCTCCGCCAGTTCTTAATATAGATCTTTATTGGGCCGTCGACAAGCGGTAAGTCACATGGTTTTGGTCCATGCATTCGGGGGTTCGAATCCTCCCGGCCCAACCATTTAAAAAAGCCATTCGGAATTTCCGAGTGGCTTTTTTTGTATATTCATTTATTTGTTACATTATTTATACTTGTTATAAAAAATGCACACTTTTTAAAAAAATCAATTGACCTGCATATATTAAAATCAAGATTTGCTAATAGAAATTAATAATTTCCAAAGTAGGATATGGAAGTATGAATAAAAAACGACTGGTTATAGTAGAAGATGAACGAATAATAGCAGAGGATATTAGAAGTACACTACAGAAATTTGGATATGAAGTCATCCAGATTTTTGCCCGTGGTGAAGATGCTGTTGAACAAGTACCGTTAATCCAACCCGACCTGATATTGATGGATGTGATGCTGGAAGGTGAATTAGATGGTATTCAAACAGCAACAATTATTAAGGAAATTTATGAAGTACCAATAATATATCTCACTGCTTATGCTAATGATAACACTCTGAATAAAGCTAAGATTACAGAGCCATATGGTTACATAATAAAACCATTTGAAGATCGGGAATTGCATGCTACAATTGAAATGGCATTTTATCGATTTTATCTGGAAACCAGAATAAAGAATGATGAAAGAAAATACAGGACACTTTTCAACAGCATTGTAGAACCTGTTTTTATAATATCAAAAACCGATAATAAATTCATTGATTGCAACTCGGCTGTTGAAAGAATCTATGGTTATTCAAAAGAAAAATTACTAACCATGACCCCAGAAAACCTTCACATTGAAGGAGAAGAAGATTTTTTATCTTACAGTTTGAAAGTTTCAGATTCCAAAAATCCCATAGTATATCATCATGTTACAAGTAATGGGGAAATGAAATACGTTACAGTTCAAACAATTAGTATTGTTTATGAAGGTGAATCTGTCTGGTTGAGCATAATCCATGACATTACTGCAAGTAAACTGGCTGAAGAAAAGTTACAAAAAACTCAGCTGAGACTGTCTGCAGTTTTTGAAAATGCTCCCAATATTATCCTCTACGAAGTTGGTGGTGGAAGAAGATTCATATCTGATAATATTGAAAAATTAATTGGGATAACTGCCGAGAAATTTATCGACAATCCTTCAGTATATCAGGAAATGATACATATTGATGATCGAGAGCTTGTTACAGAAAAAATACGATCCTGGCAAGAATCAGATGATACAGAAATGTTAACTTTGTGGTATCGAGTACAAACGAAATTCAACAAAACTATCTGGGTCGAAGATCGAAAAGTAAAAACATTTCCCGTCAACGGTGAGGCATATATCACAGGCATTCTGATAGATAACACCGAACTAAAAGAAGTTGATGCAGCCTTAAAACAAAGCCAATCCAGATACAAAGCTGTTGTTGAGGATCAGACAGAATATATCTATCGTTTTTTAGAAAATGGCGATATAACATTTGTAAATAAAGCTTTCTGCAAATTTACAAAGAAATTCGAACACGATTTGATCGGCAGTAAATGGATGAATGAAGTTCCACGAGAAATTGTTTCCGAGATTCAAATGAAGTTAAATAATCTCAATCCAGAGAAGCCGGTAGTTAATTATGAGTATTCTGAAAATGTTAACGGCAATGATCTAATCTGGACAGATTGGAACTATCGGGCGATTTTTAATGAATTCAACGAATTTGTCGAATATCAGGCTGTTGGAAAGAATATAACGGCCAAGAAAAAAGCAGAAGCAGAAAAAGAAAAAATTCGCGAACAATTATATCAATCTCAAAAAATGGAAGTTGTAGGAAAACTTGCCGGTGGTATTGCACATGATTTTAATAATCTTCTCACGGCTATTAATGGTTATGCAGATCTTGCCTTAAAAAAAATGGAACCTGAAAATCAATCGGTAAATGACATAAAAGTAATAAAAGATTGCGGTCTTAGAGCTGCAAAGCTTACTCAGCAGCTTTTAGGATTCTCTCGAAAACAAGTAGTCGAAATGCAGAACATTGATATTAATGCACTCATAAGTGAATTGAAAAAAATGATGGAACGCCTTATCGGCAGCGATATCGAATTGATAACAGAACTTACTGATTCAAATTGTATGGTTAAGGCCGACTCAGGACAGATTGAGCAGGTTTTAATTAATCTGATTGTAAATGCCAGGGATGCAATGCCAAACGGTGGTAAAATAAGAACTGGATGCCGGCATATTAGTAAATTACCAGATGATATTATTGTGACTGACGATAAAATTTATGATAAATATATAGAAATTTATGTTAAAGATTCCGGAACTGGAATGACTGATGAGATAAAAGCAAAAATTTTCGAACCTTTTTTTACAACGAAAGAAGTTGGTAAAGGAACTGGTTTGGGTTTGGCAACAGTTTTTGGAATTGTAAAACAGAGTAACGGGTTGATCCATGTTGAATCAATACTGGGAGAAGGATCGCAATTCAGTATTTTCCTTCCCGCTATTCAGTTGGAAACTGAAGAGGTTAATGTGGAAGAAACCGAGGATGAACTACCACGAGGATCCGAAACAATACTTCTGGTTGAAGATGAAGAAAGTATAAGAGAGTTCGTAACTTCAATTTTGGATGAGTTTGGATATAAAGTATTAGAAGCATCCAATGGAATTCAAGCTTTAGAGATCGCTGAAAAAGTAGAAAAATCAATTGATCTTTTGCTCTCGGATATCAGAATGCCTTTGATGAGTGGTCCCGAATTAGCAGTTAAAATACGCAGCTTATATCCAGATATAAGAGTTCTTTTTGTTTCCGGCCATACTGATAATGACCTAATCCGACAGGATATTGCAGATTCAAAAGCCAGCTTCCTGCAAAAACCCTTTTCTTACGAAGGATTAATATATAAAATTCGTGCTGTCTTAGACAATAAAGAATAAGGCTTAAAATGATTCGAATTTTTAAAAAATCTGATTTTGAAAGAAGAGTTCTTATGCTCTTTTTCTTCTTTACCTTTCTGGTTGTACTCATACTCACTCTTTTTGCCTGGCAGTTAGCTAAATATGGAATTAATCAATATGAAGATATTGAGATAAATAATATCATGATAAATTTCAATATCGCTTTTGAAGATTTAGTATTGAAATCTCAAAACACATTGAATGAAATTACGCGAGATGAAGATATTATCATCGCCTCCGCTCAAAAAAATCAGGATATTATTAAGGAAGCCATAATCGAAAAAGATATGGAATCTCTTGTGATTTTTGATCGTGATCGTAATATCTGGTTCGGAGAAAATTGGGAATTATTGCAGAAATACCTACCACAGATCTACCAAAATGCATCGCAAACTTTTTTTGATTCATTTGTAGGTTCATATGATGATAAACTTTACTTAATTACTTTCTCTCCCTGCATCTCTCCTGGCCCAAATTCAGAACTATTAGGGATTTTTATTATTTCAAAAAAATTGGATATTCAGGATTTCAAGATAGAAAGTTTACAGAACCTTGCTCTTGTAAGCTGTTCGGATATTGAAAACACACAATTCAGGTTTCTGGAGAGTTATGCTGATAAATTAAGAAAAATGATCAGTGATTTTAATAAAACAAACGATAAAATATACCACAGACTAAGTATTTCTCAATCTGTATTTATGAAGTGTTTTTTCGATCTGCAAAAAAATCCAACTGGACTATTTATAATTTCGTATCATCGACATGTAAATAGTTTTGCGCAACAAAGTATTTTAATCTTTCTGCTGATCTTGCTTGCAAGTACTTTAGTGGTAGTAAGTTTCTTGGGAAACTGGTTTAGAAAAACAATATTACGACCGGTGCAGGATGTGAGTGAAAAGATGAATGAAATTGCCATGAAACCATCTGAGTTTCATAAACTGGATAACATTTATGATGGTGTTCTGGGGGATATGGCAAATTCCTTTAATATAATGAACGTTGCCCTGGAAAACCACAGCAAGAACCTTCGAGACTATAAATTAATTACGGATAATATTGAAACCGGTATTTTCTGGCTGGATAATAATTTTAAAGTTTTGCTGTGTAATCTCGGCTTTCAGCAAATTGTAGAAATTGAGGACTTGAACAGCATAATTAATATAAATATTAGTAAATTACTTGGTTTGGGAAACAATTTAAAAGAGAAACTAACCCAGGGAAGTATCACAATTCCTGCACAGGAAATCACGATTCATTCCTTTAAGAAATTTGTAATATTAAATATTCGGGCAGATAAATCCATAAAATCAATCCGGTTTTTTGGTAGTATCACAGATATCACAAAGGAAATTAATGCTATCACAGCTGTAGAAGCTTTAGAGATCGAGCTTATTAAAAGCAATAAATTAGCAGAGATCGGCAGTAAAATCGAAGGTATTGTGCATAATTTAAACTCACCGCTTAATTCTATTCTGGGTTATGCTCAACTCTACAAAAAAGGTAACCGTGATTTAGAGGATATCGATAAGATAATCGAAGCTGGAAGGAATGCAGCCAGAATTGTAAAAGGTCTTCTGGACAAAGTGAAACAAAGCAATACGGGAATGATCCGCCCAATAAACATCAATGATGTAGTTCAGCAGGAACTTAATCTTTGCGAGCATAATTTATTCTTTAAACATTATGTAATTTTAGAGAAAGATTTGAATCCGAATATCCCGGATATTACAGCAATCTATGGAGATATAAGTTTGTGTATTGCAAATCTCTTGAACAATGCTTTTGACGCCATGCAGGATAGTGTTGATAAAAATCTTTTTGTTAAAACTTATGCTGATGAAAATTTTGTGTATTTAGATGTAGAAGATAGCGGGTGTGGAATACCAAAGGCTGAATTTGAGAATATTTTTCAGTCTTATTACAGTACTAAAACTAATAATAAAGCTAGTGGCTTTGGATTAGGATTGGCAATTAGCAAAAATGTGATGGAAAAATATAATGGAAAAATCGAAGTTAAGTCGATAGTTGGGAAAGGTACAACTTTTACCATAAAATTACCTATTAATAACCAGGAAAAGGATAAGATATGAATGAATTTGAACCTAAAGAAAAAATTATTGAGAATGCCAGTATTTTAATTGTAGATGATGAAATCGAAACTTTGGAAATATTTAGCAGACAGCTTTCTGGTGATTTTGATGTTGATGTCGTTCAATCTGCTTATCTTGCCTTAGAAATGATGAAGAAGAAATCTTATCATATTGCTCTTACAGATCTGGTTATGCCCGGAGAAGATGGCCTGGAACTATTAGCGAGTATTAAGAAAGAATGGCCTAATACTGCTGTCATCGTCATCAGCGGTAAAGCATCGATTGATATGGCTGTGAAAGCTATAAAACTTGGTGCAGAAGAATTCATTGAAAAACCAATAGAAGATCTGCAGATCCTGGAATATAAGATCAGAAATATTCTTAAGACTAAATGGCAAAGTGAAGAAATTAAAAGACTTAAAGCAATCCTGGCTCATGAATTTGATAGATCTCATATTGTCGGCAATAGCTATCCAATCCAAAGTATTATGGAAAAAGTAAAAAAGATCGCACCTTTAGATGCAACAATATTCATCTCGGGTGAAACTGGAGTTGGTAAAGAGCTGTTTGCCGATCTGATTTATAGAAACAGCAATCGCAGCAACAAGAAATTTGTTGCTGTGAATTGCGGTGGAATTCCAGAAACTTTGCTCGAGAGTATGCTTTTTGGTCATGTTAAAGGAGCTTTCACAGGAGCAGTAAAAGATAAGATCGGCTATTTTCAGGAAGCTGATGGGGGAACATTATTTTTAGATGAAATAACAGAAACTTCATTAACATTCCAAATTAAACTATTACGCGTATTAGAAAAAGGAGTTATCCGCCAAGTTGGTGGAGAGCGGGATATTTCGGTTAATGTGAGGATAATAGCTGCTTCCAATAAAAATCTGGAAGATGAAGTACAAAAAGGAAATTTCCGTGAAGACCTCTATTATCGCCTTAACGTAATAGGAATTAACATTCCGCCCTTAAGAGAGCGGCCGGAAGATATACAACTTCTTGCAATTGGGTTTGCCAAAGAATTCGGGAAAAAATATAATAAACCCGGCATCCAAATTTCTGAAAGAGTGATGACGGTTCTACTTACCAGAGACTGGAAAGGTAATGTAAGAGAATTAAAGAATTCTATGGAACATGCTGTAGCACTTGCATCTCATGAGAACATTCTTTTAGAAGATCTTCCCTCTACAATTTATCAGCATCGCAGCAAGCAAATTCATAACCGCAGCTATGACAACCTTACTTTTGCTGAAGCCAAGGAAATTTTTGAAAGAGGTTATATCGAGAAATTGCTGGAAGTATATAAAGGTGATGTTACAAAAGCCTCCAGATTTTCTAAGATTCAGAGAGAAAATCTGTATGTGAAGTTCAAGAAATTAAAAATTGATCCCAAAATATTTAGAGAAAAAAGTAAATAATTATATAAGCAGCATTTTATATGATCGGTTTCGTATGTTTTTTTATACACCCTTAATTTTGCCGTGATTATATAACTACATAATCTCCATCTGATTGTATTCGTATTTAGATTTCATAAAAAACAGTAATCGTCTAACTCTATGTATTTAAAGTCATTACGATCAGCAATATTTTTTTTATTTAGTTTGGCACAGCATGTGCAATCTAAGCCAGCAGAATTAAATGAAAAAATAGAAGTGAAAAAAGAAATTTTTTAAGAAAACCCTAAAAAAAACTTGGAGGAAAAAATGGGAACACAACAAATTCTTTTGATCGTATTGAGTGTAATTATTGTAGGTATTGCTGTAGCAGTTGGAATCACAATGTTCAATTCACAAGCTTCCAGCTCAAATCGTCAGGCTGTAATTGGTGACATGAATAACTTAGCAGCTTCTGCTTTGTCTTTCTACAAAACACCCTCAACACACGGTGGTGGTGGTAATAGTTTTGGAGCTGCCGGTAGTGAAGATACAATCGGTGCCTGGATCGGTTTTGATTACACCGATGCTACAAACACATGTAGTACTAGTAATGGCAGCTATGTTATCACTTGTGGTGATAATACTCTTACAATAGTTGGAACAGGTACAGAAATTGGTAATGACGGTACAAATAATGTATCTGCTACTATGGTTATAACAGGTTCTACAGGTGGGATCTCTACAACAATCGGTAACTAAATATTTAAACATTATTTGACAATTATTAACATGGGAGATAAATTCTCCCATGTTTTTAATATAAAGAGGATTTAATGTTAAATACTTGTAAAATCAGGACATCTTAATATGCTGGAAGAATATAGATATCAGGGTATAACACCAGCAGGTAAAGGCGTACAGGGAATTGTATTAGCCCGAAATAAGAAAACCGCTAAGAAATTGGTTGAAGATGTAGCTTCAAAACACAAGATATCAATAAACTCTATTTTGAAGAAAAGGGTTTTTTTATATTATGTAAAACTTCCAAATGGCAAGAAAGTAAAGGGAAGACAAGCTGCATTCACAAAAGGCGAAGTTGCTCGAGCTCTGACAAATATCGGGTACAAAAATGCCAGGATCGAACCTACTCTTATCGATATAAAAATGAAACCTCCTTATTCAAGTATTCTTATGTTCGTAAACCTAAGTTCATTTCTACTTAAGGAAAAAATGAGCTATGATAAAATCTTGCGTATGCTGGCAGATGAAGAAGCTAACCTTACCTTAAAAGAGACTTTAAAGAAAATTGAAAGTGAGTTGAAAAAAGGCAAAGAAGGGACTGAAGTTTTTGCCAGATACGAAGATATCTTCGGCAAATTCCCTGCTTATATGATGGGTCTTGCCACCAAATCCGGTAATATGGCAGAAGTTTACGATGCAACTGCTAAATTCATGGAAAGGGAAGCTGAATTTAAGAAAAGCCTCAGGCAAGCTTTAATGGATCCTGCCTTTATGGTTATTGCTATGACGGCTGCTGTACTTTATTATATTATTGTAATCTTTCCGGAAACAGCAACCATGTTCGTGAAATTTGGTATTGATCTTCCGCCTATGACCGCAACCACACTGGATTTAAGTGATTATTTTGCCGCAAACTGGTGGTGGATGGCTTTATTGTTTGTGATACCTGTTGTAGTTATGGTGGCGTGGTGGAGAACTCCAAAAGGAATGGTTTGGAGAGATCACACCATGATTAAATTGCCCATACTTGGTCATCTTTTGCATAAACAGAGTATCGAGATTTTTTTTAGAGTATTTGCAGCAATCTACTCTGGGGCTGAAAATAATATTGAAACGTTAACAGCTTCGGCCGAAGCCTGTAGAAATAAATTTATAGAGAAAGGCATCAAGGAAGTAACAATACCCTTGATGCTGAAAGAAGGAATGCAGTTAGTTCCAGCATTAGACAAAGCAGATGTATTTAATCAAAGTACTTTAAGTAGATTAAAAACAGGTACTGAATCTGGAAATATTCTGCAATCAGCTCAGCAGATATCCTTATTTTATGAAAAGGAAACTACCTATAAAATGCAGAATATTATCCAATCAATTCAAACTCTGGTTGGCGGATTTATAGCAGTGGTAATAACTTTACTTACAGTTGTCTCATCTGAAATAGCGACGATATCTCCTCCAACTCCTTAAGGATAATTATGATAAAGAAATCTAGATTTGGACAGCTTCTGTTAAAGAAAGGACTTATTGACGAAAAAACCCTGGAGAAAGCTCTTATTATTCAGGCAGAAGAAGATCAGTCTAATCCTCGAGCATTGGGCAATATTTTAGCATCCGATTTTAAAATTGATCATCATGCCATATTTGGCCTTTTGGCAGAATTATATGCCTTCCGTACTATGAATGTTGAAGCCAGTAAACTTGATGAAAATCAGATAAAACATACAAAAGAAATTCTAAGTAAATTTCCCGAGGATTTTAAAAATCAACTGTTGTATAAAAAAATATTGCCTTATCAAATGAGCTATGGCAGACGGAATACTCTAATTGTTCTAGCAGCAGATCCAACCGAAAAACTAATAGATAAAATTCCTTTTAACAGTGAATTTAAAAAATATGAAACTATTTATTGTAAGCTTAAGCAAATTGAAGAGTTAATTAGTTTAATTGCACCACAAAAAAATGAATTCCTCGATCTTCTTCAAGAAGCTGAAGAACAGATGGATGACATTGATGGAATTAAAAAGCAGCAAGATATAGATGAATATGCACTGGATGATGAAATTAATAAAAGCCTT
>Ga0164318_10004913_pt1 | contig 12912 bp, 9 predicted proteins | sample GuaBasSedimGuay9_FD_113734 | JGI IMG/M metagenome (GOLD analysis project Ga0164318, IMG submission 113734) | Subseafloor sediment microbial communities from Guaymas Basin, Gulf of California, Mexico - Guay9, Core 4571-4, 0-3 cm | ecosystem: Environmental > Aquatic > Marine > Hydrothermal vents >... | reverse complement strand
CTTGATAGTTCATAATGATACGATTGCATATAAATTTGATTTTGAGATTAAGGTCCCTTTATCGGTTATATTTAACAGGGAAGGTGAATGCCTTGAGATCTCAACCCTGCGGGATGATTTTGACGGCGAAGATGAAGATATATTACTTCAAGAAGAGGATGCAGCCCCGCAACCAAGCCACGAACAAGATGATAAAGTAGCGCAGATGGCCTCAAATATTGCAGATATGATTTCTGAAATAAATCAGCCAGAACCAGAACAGGCAGAATCAGAACAGCCAGAAATAAATCAGGACGGTGAATAATGGATGCAGAGGCTAAACCAGGAGAAGAACTGACGCCATTATTTGTGAGAGATCAGTTGGATGAGATTCTTGCAAAAGAAATTACCGCATTGCTGGATGTAGACTCAGGTGATGCTATGATGTCTTTTAATCTGGCAAGCATATCCTGCATAACGCTTATTATTGAGAAAGAAAGAGAGATTAAACAATATAGTGATTTTCCGCCGGAAAGATATACAAAAGAATCATTTGTCAACGAATTGATGGACATCGGACTTGAAAAAGATGATTCCCTTGAAAGAACGGTTGATTCGGTTTTAAGCAAGGGATATATCGGCAGCGATTCAAAAGGGGAATTAAAAGCAGAAATACCGTCTTTTATGATGGTGGGTTTTCTTGACAGCATGTTTCCCGGTATGCAGGGCATGAATCTTGTGGCCTTTATTCTTCAAATGAACGATGAGGTGAATTCAAAAAGAAAAACCCTTGAACTTGCGAAACAAAGCTTTACGTCCACCTTGAAAAGTCGCGGTGTGTCTGTTTCTAAGGATAAGGCTAAGGAAAAAGTGTCTGAAATAGTTTCCGGTAGTGTTTCAGCACCAAGCCAGTCTAAGGAAATCTCCAGAAAATTAAAAAAAGATAATCTGAATCGTCTTTCCTCAATAATTAAAAAACGTAAAAAACGGTCGGAAGATTCTTCAGGCAATCTTAAGATTAAAGATGTTTTTGATAAAGGGCCCTCTAAAGAAGAATTAGAAGCCCGAAAAGCAGAAATTAAAAAGGCTGAAGAGGCAGCAGGAAAAGCGGCAGAGCTTGCCAAAGAGCTGGCCCAGAAAGATGAGAAAATAAAAGAGGCAGAAGAGGCGGCAAAACAAGCTGCAAGACAGCTTAAAGAAATTGAACAAAGGGAAAAACAGCTGATAGCAGCCCAAAAAGAAGCACTCAAATCCGAAGAAAAGGCATCCCAGTTAGAAGCCCGCGAAGCTCAGATGGCTGAACGGGAGGCGCAGCTTAAAGCAATGGAAGAAAGGCTCAAATTAGAAGAAGAGCAAAAACTACAGCGTGAAGAGGAAGCTAAACAAAAGCAGATACAAGAAGAGGAAAAGCAAAAAGCGTCAAAGGCAGATGAAGATATCGAATCTCAGATCGCAGCTTTTGAAAGCGAATTAACCATGCCTTGCCCTCTCTGTAAAGACGGAGAGGTTGTTTCAAAAACAACGGAAAAGGGAAAAGAGTTTTTCTCCTGTACTAAACCTGATTGCAGGTTTGTGTCCTGGGATAAACCCTATCATTTTGAGTGTCCCTTATGTAAAAATTTATTTTTAACGGAAACCACAACACCTGATGGCGAGAAAGGGCTTAAATGCCCACGGGCATCCTGCTCATATACCCAGAATAATTTGTTTGATCCCAAACAGAACATGATGGCACAGGCAGCAACCAGCGGCTCAGCACCGAAGAAAAAGAAAAAAAGGGTCGTTAGAAGAAGAAAGAGACGTTAATGGACATATCTTTTATTGATGGAAGACTTGAAAATATATATTCAAAAGTCTTAAAGGGTTCCCGTCTTTCCAAGGAAGACGGGATTTGTATTTATAAAACTCATGATTTGATCGGTCTGGGACAGATTGCAAATCATGTCAGACAGTCTTTGCATGGCAATAAGGCCTTCTATATTTATAATCAGCATTTAAATTATACCAATGTGTGTAAGAATCGATGCCGGTTTTGTGCATATGCCAAAGATCGCAAAGAAAAGGGCGCCTATTCCTGGTCGATTAAAGAGATTGAACAAAGGCTTTTGGAACGCATTGATGAACCGGTTAATGAACTGCATATTGTTGGTGGACTCAATGAAGATTTAAATTTTGAATATTTTATTGATCTTTTAAAAACCGTCAAAAAAGTCAGGCCAAAGGCTGTCATTAAGGCATTTACCAGTGTAGAAATTGATTATCTTTCCACCCTTGCAGGGTTTTCTGTGGAAAAGACCATTCAAAAATTGAAAGATGCAGGCCTTGAAATGATGCCCGGTGGCGGGGCTGAAATCTTAAATTCAAGAATCCATGAAGAATTATTTCCCAGAAAAATAGGTCATGTAAGATGGCTTGAGATTGTCAAGGCTGTTCATAAAGCCGGCATTAAAACCAATGCCACCATGCTGTACGGCCATATTGAAACCATTGAAGAAAGAGTGGATCATCTCATGACCTTAAGAGAGCTTCAGGATGAAACGTTCGGGTTTTCTGCTTTTATACCTTTAGCATTTCATTCTAAAAATACAAAAATTCCCCATATCCCGCCAACAACCGCCATGGATGATTTAAAAAATGTGGCAGCAGCCCGTCTTATGCTGGACAATTTTGATCATATCAAAGCCTATTGGGTGATGATCGGTGAAAAACTGGCCCAGGTGGCATTAAGTTTTGGGGCAGATGACCTGGACGGGACAATTATAGAAGAGCGGATCACCCATACGGCCGGCGCTACATCAGCCAAAGGTCTTACAAAGGATCAAATGGAGAATATGATTGTCAAGGCCGGATTTGAACCGGTAGAAAGGGACTCTTTCTACAATCCGATCAACTGATTGTATGAATAGAATGGATCAGATATAATGAATAAAGTAAATCATATCATTGAAAAGGTTAAAGAGAATCAAAGAATAAATATTAATGAAGGTCTGGTTTTGTTCAGGCAGGCTGATTTTTTAACCCTGGCAAGTCTTGCAAACCGCAAACGATTTTTTTATCATCCGGAAAGAATCGTTACCTATGTGGTGGACAGAAATATCAATTATACCAATATCTGTGCCTCCGGCTGCAGGTTTTGTGCATTTTTTGAACCGCCGAATAAAGAATATGGGCAGGGTCAGGGCCAAGCTAAAGATCAGAGAAGAGGGTATATTATTTCAAAAGAAGAATTGTCTGATAAAATAAAAGAGACTCTGGAGCTTGGCGGTACACAAATCCTGTTGCAGGGCGGCATGCATCCGGATCTTGACATTGATTATTATGTTGACCTCTTAACCTATATTAAGAAAAATTTTGATATTCATATTCATGGTTTTTCTCCCCCGGAAATTGATTTTATTGCAAAAAAGTCTTCCCTGTCCATTGCCGAGACGATATCAATAATGGAAAAGGCAGGTCTTGCTTCCATCCCCGGCGGCGGAGCGGAAATTTTGTGTGATGATATCCGGCAAAAAGTTTCTCCTAACAAGTGTTCGTCACTAGAATGGCTTGAAGTGATGCGCCAGGCCCATCTAATGGGAATGAGGTCCAGTGCAACTATGATGTTTGGCCATCTTGAAAAAGATGTTCATATTTTTGAGCATATGGATAAATTAAGAAAACTGCAGGATGAAACTCATGGATTTACCGCTTTTATCCCCTGGACCTTTCAGCCGGATAATACAAAAATATCTGTTAAAAAGAAGACCAGCGTGGAATATTTAAGGGTTCTGGCAATGAGTCGGATCTTTCTTGACAACTTTGATAATATCCAGGCATCCTGGGTAACCCAGGGAGATAAAATTGCCCAGACCGCTCTTTTTTTTGGTGCAAACGATATGGGAAGTACCATGATCGAAGAGAATGTTGTGGCTTCAGCCGGTGTTGATTTTATGCTGCCCAAAGAAGAATTGACACGCCTGATTGCCACTGCAGGGTTTGAGCCAAAGCAGCGGGACTGCTATTACAACCTGTTATGACAATGAATGAAAAAAATGTTGTCTGCATTCAGAGCAGCGACGCAAGAGAACTTCATCGCGCCGGCTGGATTATCATTGATTCTTCCACCATTATTGAGAATGGATATCTTGAAATTAAAAATGGTTCCATTTTGGGTGTTCACAAAGGGATGCCAAAAGAAAGGAGTATTGATCACGGTCCGGGCGTATTAATGCCGCCTCTTGTTAATACTCATCTGCATCTGGAATTGTCTGCCTTAAAGAACAGTTTGACCGTGGATAAGGGGTTTGCCTTCTGGGTTAAACAACTTTTAGAAAAAAGAGAAGCGCTTGGAGAAGAAAAACTCATCAAAGAGGCCCAAAAGGCTGTCAGGGATCTGGTTAAGTCAGGCAACCTTTATGTGGGTGATATATCAACACTTGGTATGATAAAATCAATCATTGAAGATTCTACTTTAAATGGAGTTTGCTTCCATGAGTTTTTAGGGTCGGACATTCAACCCTCTTTTACCCAGAAGAATGATGCTGTTTCTTTCTCTCTGGCAGGACATGCCCCTCATACAACATCTCCTCAATTGCTTAGCGCATTAAAAAATCGGACTGATTTAGATGGGTTGCCCTTTTCCATCCATGTAGCAGAGTCAGATGATGAATCTAAGTTTATCTATGATAAAAAAGGAGGGTGGGCCGATTTTCTGACATCCCGGGGAATTGATTGGGCATCCTGGAATATCGGGTTAAAAACACCTGTAAGCTATATCGCCGATATGGGATTACTTGATCCTTTAACCATTGCTGTTCATTTATTAAATGTGAATGACAAGGATTTGGAAACTATTGCCCGCTCAAAGGCAAAAGTCTGTGTCTGTCCCAGAAGCAATAAAAATCTTCATGGAAAACTCCCTGATATTGAAAAGATGATAAAAAAGGGTATCAAACCTTCGCTTGGAACAGACAGCCTTGCCAGTTGCGACTCTTTAAACGTTTTTGATGAAATGGCTTTTGTACAAAAACATTACCCGGGACTTGATCCTGCCACTATTTTTTCCATGGGTACTATAAATGGTGCCAGAACCCTGGGTGTTGAACGATTGACCGGTACACTTTCAAAGGGTAAAAGAGCACAGTTTTTGTACCAATCCCTGACGGCAACAAATCAAAAGGATCTTTTAGAAAGAATAACATCCAATGAATGACAAACAAATTCATATGGGGAAGATCAGCTATATTAATGCATCCCCGGTCTTTTACGGTTTTGATCACGGCCTTTGCCCTTCCTGGCTGAAAATGGTGTCGGATGTGCCGTCTGCCCTGAACCAGAAAATTATAACCGGCCAGATAGAAGTAAGCCCCATATCAGCAGCATTTTATGCCATGAACCATAAAGAACTTTTACTGCTTTCCGATCTGTCCATTTCCTGTCACGGAAGGGTGATGAGTGTTATCCTGGCCAGTAATTATGCCATTGATGATCTTGAAGGAAAAACCGTGATGTTCTCCCAGGAGTCTGCATCAGCAGCCTCTTTTTTGAAAATGATATTTCATCAAAGAAAAATTGCATCGGTTTTTAAAGTTGGCAATGTAAGTGATTTTAGGCAGGTGTCAGAATCTACAGATGCAGCACTGGTAATAGGAGACGCTGCCCTTAAACACCCATGGGATCAGGTTTTTGAGCACTGTTTTGACTTAGGACAGCTCTGGTACGAGATGACACAGCTTCCCTTTGTCTTTGCCGTCTGGGTGGTGAGGCGCTCTTTTGCTTATAAATACCCCGCCCGTGTAAAAGAGATTCATGACCTTTTATTGGCGTCAAAAGATCAAGGCTATCTTCATATTGATAAAGTTGTTGAAGCCGGGACAAAGAAATTAAATATGGATCAATCCATTATTAAAGCGTATTTTGACCTACTCTATTGTGATCTTGATGACAACAAAATCAAGGCAATGCAATTGTTTTTTGATTCCCTTCAAGACCAGGAAATTTTAAACGAGAGACCCGACGTCCAATTCTTTAATCCCCCCTTAGAACTGCAATGAATAATCACGGTGTATCGACTGGCAGCTGGCAACCGCTTTGATCTGATCAGGAGACAACCTTCGCTGTAGTCGAAGACCGATGGAACCCTTGACAGCATTGTCATAAGCAAAAAGTGCAGGGGCAATTTCAGCCGTGGCCCGCTGACGCCACGTGACTTCAGCAGCATATAATTTCAATCCCTCTTTCACAAGCAGGGCAGCCTTTTCCGGATTTGGTTTTTTCCCTTTAACAGCCTTGCGCGCCTTGTATAACTTGGATTTAATGGAGCTTGTGCCCGCCACCTTACCAAGAGCCCTTTCCGATTCTTTGATCTTATCCATGGCAACCTTGGCAGATTCATTGACAATTACAGTTTCAAGGGCTGTCAACTGCTGTTCAAGAGAGGCCAGTTCATCTGCTCCGGATATGACCTTTTGTAATTCCTGAATGGTTTCATAAGCCTGGTCAACATTGTTCCGGTATTTTCGACGAGCTGTTTTCTCATCCTTTTCCAGTTCAACATAATGTTTGCGTATTCCAGACCAGGTTTCAGGAATCTGGTTTTTAAGGTTTGCCATAGCAGCCTCGTTTTCCTTAATTTTTGATTCAGTCAGGCTTAGGAATTCCTTGTCCGGGGAATCACTCCGGGAAACTCTTGTCCAATCCTTTTTTAATTCTTCGACTTCAAGGCTGATGATACGGATTTTTTTCTGTAGGCTTCGGATAAACTCATGATGTGGACGGTATTCAACAGAATAAGCGGTAAGATCTGCTTCAGCTTCACGAATCTTTTCCACGAGATCGAAAAGATTCAATGCCCGTTCCAGACTTTTTTTCAATTCTTTCTGCCATTTTACCGGTAAAGTATTGATATCAATGTTATCCAGGGTGTTGATATGGCTCCGCAGCTGCTCACCATTATTGTCATAGTAATCAAAGAGATATTCCTCTATGCAAAACTGCATACGCGGATTGATCGGAGGTGGAGCTGTTTCAGAAGATAAAGCAATATAATTGGGAAGGTAGTTCACCATACTGGGAGAAACGGCAACAATCACCAAAGCAACCAGCTGCAATCCAATAAAGGGAATTACTCCGCGATAGATATGAAGTGTCTTGACTATGGCTGGTGCAACTCCACGCAGATAGAGCAGGGCAAAACCAAAGGGTGGTCTCAGAAAAGACGTCTGAAGATTAAGGCCAACCATCACCCCATACCAGACTGCCGTCGCATTGGCACCTGGATCGGCAAGCAGTATTGGTGCTACGATTGGCACTACGACTACAGCGATTTCGAGAAAATCGATAAAAAAACCGAGGACAAACATCACGGCCATTACTACCATAAACTGGACCCAGAATCCCCCCGTAAGACTGGTTAAAAAATGTCTGACCAGCTCCTCTCCTCCAAAACCTCGAAAGGCAGCGGTCAGCATGGCTGCACCAATCAGAATAATAAAAACCATGCAGGTTGTTTTGGAAGTTTCAACCATTACATCGTTAAGGATATTATCAATTTTATATATCCGCCAGGTACTCCAGATCACGGCAATCAACAGCACAATGACAGTAACCGAAGCCATGAAGATACCAATGCCATCTCCCACCTTGATACTTTTTACGTTCAGGTCGAAGAAGGTGAGTATAATGCCAAGGACTACGGTTGAACCGATTGCGAGAATCGCAGGGTAATAGGTCCTTTTTTTGCCTTCATACAGGCGGTACCCGCCCATGATTATGGCTCCGACTGCACCAACCGAACCTGCCTGATTGACAGTGGCCACTCCCATTATGATGGACCCTAGAACCAGAAGAATAAGGGTCAGCGGCGGTGTTAAAGCCATAAAAATGGTCATGAAGAATTTTCGATCGTACTTTCCCTTATAAGGTATCGGTGGAGCTGAACCTGGCTTGGTTATTGCTACAAACAGGATGTAAAGGATATATAACCCTACAAGCACCAAACCGGGTACCAGGGCTCCCATGAACATCTCACCCGCGCTGGTGGAGGTAACATCCAGCACGGAAGGAATTGTAAATTCACCCGTTGCAGCTTTATAAGCAGCTTTTCGGATCGTACTGGCCTGATCCGAGGCACTGGATAACTGGTCGGCAAGAATAATGAGAACAATGGAGGGGGGAATGATTTGTCCCAGGGTTCCAGAGGCACAAATTGTTCCCGTTGCCAATGGTTTGGAATAATTGTTTCGAAGCATTGCCGGAAGTGAAATCAAGCCCATGGCAATGACCGTTGCTCCTACAATACCGGTGGTTGCCGCAAGAAGTGCTCCCACCAGGACAACGGAGATGCCCAATCCTCCTGGAACCGGCCCGAACAGTTGGGCCATTGCAACCAGAAGATCTTCGGCAATCTTGGAACGCTGGAGCATAATTCCCATAAAAATAAACAAAGGAACCGCGATCAGGGTATCCCGGTCAACATCCCAGTAGAGACTTCGAAAATTTGTTACTCCGGCATTGAGCCACTGCATGGCGCCGCCTTCTACGAAGTAGGAGCTTGCATCTCCTGCAAACATATAGCCGCACAACGCGGCCAGTCCAATGGATAAAATTGCTGCCCCCGGCAATGAGAAGGCAACTGGAAAGCCAGAAGAAAGCGCAATTACCATCATTAAAATAAGAATACCCAGAAAAACCAATTCCATTTAATTATCCCTTTTATTTTATTATTGGACTATTTATTGTCGGTTAACTGATCGCCAACGGGTTCCTGACGAAGGTCAGCGACCTTTTCGAGAAGGTAACTGGAGAATTGAACAACCATGGACACTGCGTAGACTGCTAAAAATCCAACCATAATATACTTCACATACAGGCCATAACCTGACTGTGAAATTTCGAAACTATACAACGGACTGTTGATACAGCTGGTTTTATCCCACATGCCGATGATAAGGATAACTCCACCTATGGGCAGGCCCAAAAGCAGTGTGCCGACTGTATTTGTCCATGCCTTGCGGCGTTTAGTGAAACGGGAATAAAAAACATCTACACGGACATGCCCGTCGTGAACCAGAGTATAGGCACTGGCAAAAAGAAATAATGCCGCATACCAGAAACGTACGAGATCCCCCATGAAGGGCTGTTCATAGGAAAAAACAAATCGGGAAATAACAATCTGGAACTCTGCCAGTACCACCAGAAAAGCCAGCCAGGTAAATCCCAGGGATTTATTAAAAAAAGCGATTACAAGTGACACCAGTATCAATGGAAAGTGCACATAAATGGCACGAAACCGTGGGCGTGCAATGGCCTCTGTTAGATTATTTCCGATTAATGCCGGCATAAAATTTTCCACCCTGAGAAAGGAGATGATGATATCGGCAATCCCTATGATCAGTACAATCCAGAAGGCAGCACGAATGATATAGGCTGCAAACCCAGATAGTAGATCCGCATCCGAGCGCAAGGCCTGGTTGCTAGTCCGCAGAACATAAAGAACAACAATAGCAATTGTTCCCAAGTAACTGAGAAGCTGAAGCCATCCTTTTGTAACCTGGTCATTTGCCAGGGGGGACCGTAAAGGTTCCAGGCCAAACCAGCCCTGGTTTGAAAAAAAAGAGGGTAGTCCAGGCCATTGCTGCCAGAAATTCAGATAGTTGTTAATTAAAAAAATCACCATGACAGCAACAACGGACAATGCAAATATCCGTGTCAGCAAATTAACGGCTTTAGGACCTGAAGCATGGTTTTGGGCTGCTGTACCTGGTAAATCACTTGTATCGATGATGTCTGATGAGTTCATAAGGTTTGGTCTGTTTATTAATGAGGTAGCGGGTATATTGTGCCTGTATGGCTGTGGGAAGTTGGCCGCCACAATTTTTCCCGGGCAGCCAACTTCGTTATTTGAAGTCTCTCATATTTCATTGAAAGACTTATGTGTATATATCAGAGACCAAGTACACGGTTACGCTGGTTAAGGTAGGCCTGATCGGAGATCTTCATCCAGCCGCCAACCTCTTTACGTGCTTTTAGAAAACTGTCATGGATTTTTGCTGCCAAAGGACTATGCTTCCTTGTCTCTTCAAATACCTCCGCGGCTGCTTCACCAAAAGCATCGTATACATCATCGTTAAATTCACGCAGTTTCACGCCCTGCTCCGTAACCAGTTTGGCAAGATATTTTCCATTCTTTGCATTGTATTCAGCCATTAGATAATCATTTTCCATGGCTGCAGCGGCTTCAATGATCAGCTGGTCAGATCTTGAAAGACCATCCCACCATTTTTTATTCATGCCGATGCCCAGTGCTGCCCCCGGCTCATGCATGCCTGGATAGTAGTAATACTTGGCCGCTTCATAGAATTTCATGAAATAATCATTCCATGGGCCGATCCACTCTGTCGCATCAATTGATCCGGAAATCAGGTTTTCATAGATCTGGCTTCCGGGAAGGGAAACAGTAGAGGCACCAAGTTTGGCCATGACATCGCCTCCAAGACCTGGAATACGCATTTTCAGCCCCTTCAGATCATCGGGAGAATTAATTTCTTTTCGAAACCATCCGCCCATCTGGGAACCGGTATTACCGCACAGTAATCCTTTTACTCCAAATTCGGCACCCAGTTCATCATATAATTCCTGGCCGCCTCCAAAACGAATCCAGGCGTTCATTTCAGCGTAGGTTAAACCAAAGGGAACAGAGCAGAAATAAGCCCAGCCAGGGTGCTTGCCTTTCCAATAGTATTCGGCGCAATGATATATCTGTGCATTGCCCGAGGCAACCTCATCAAAGGAATCAAATGCCTTTACCCGTTCACCGGCAGCATAATAATTAACTTTCATACGACCATTGGTCATATCAGACAATCGTTTTGCAAAGCGCTGGGCACCAGTACCCACACCTGGAAAATCACGAGGCCACGTAGTAACCATTGTAATCTCGATAGTTTTCTGTGCATGTACGGCAGGAGCTCCAGCAATGACAGCTGCTCCGGCAGCAACAGTTCCGACACCGGCTTTTTTGATAAATTCTCGTCTTTTCATAGCATTCCTTCCTCTGATTGGTTAAAAGGCAACAGACCCATTGATAAATGCAATTTGCCAAGGAAATTTTTCATATCCCTAATACCTTCCATCACAGACCTTTTCAGGAGATTTGAAAGCTTTGCCCTGATTGCGGACCACTTCCAGGAACCCTGATAAATTTGCCTCAATTAAAGACGAAGAATAGGACGTGAACCGGCTTTTTGTCAAGATAAAAATGTAATTTTTATGAGAAAAAAAATCATATTTTCATGGAAATTGATGACGACACGGTTATTGCCGGTATGGTGCTTGACACCTTGACCGAAAAAACCCTTGATTGAAGCTGGTCGGGATGAGAGGATTTGAACCTCCGGCCCCAGCGTCCCGAACGCTGTGCTCTACCAGACTGAGCCACATCCCGACTGCAAGAAAGATTTATACACAAAATAAAGTAAAATGTCTAATTGAAAATATTTTCTTTTATTATTGTAGCTTCCCTTTCCGGTCCCACAGAAACAATTTTAATTTTAACATTGGAAAGTTCTTCAATCCTTGCAAGATATTTCCTGGCATTTTCAGGCAATTCATTAAACTTAGTGATGCCTGAAATATTCTGCTTCCAGCCTGGATGACTTTCATATACGGGGGTACACTCTTGCAAAATTTTTATCTCAGGTGGAAAATTTGAGATTTTTGTTCCGTTGTGCTCATAAGCGGTACAAATCTTAATCTCATCAAGATCATCCAGAACATCAAGTTTGGTGATAGTAAGGCCAGTCAGGCTGTTTAGCCTGGCAGCATTCCGAAGGACAACCATGTCCAGCCACCCGCACCGTCTCTTTCTGCCAGTGGTTGCACCAAACTCTGAGCCGGTTTTCTGAATTTTATTCCCGATATCATCAAATAATTCAGTGGGAAACGGTCCGGCGCCGACACGTGTTGTATATGCTTTTACAATTCCGATAATTTCATTAAGATTTGCAGGACCAACACCTGATCCGTTGGCGGCGTTACCAGACACAACTGAGGAAGATGTGACAAACGGATAGGTCCCATGTTCGATATCAAGGTGGGTTCCCTGGGCTCCCTCAAATAAGATAGTTTTGTGGTTACATATTCCGTCATGCAAAATCACGGAAACATCCGCAATATAAGGTAATAACCGGTCTTTGATCTGTTGAATTTGATGAATGACGGTTTCCGGCTCAATGGTCTGGGTTTTAAAATATGATTTAAGGTAAAAGTTCTTTTCTTCAAGTATGGTGTTAACTTTTTCTTTGAAGAAATCAAAATCAAAAAGGTCACAAAAGCGTACACCTCTTCGGGTTGCTTTATCCTCATAGCATGGACCGATTCCCCTGCCGGTTGTCCCGATTTTCTGGTCCCCTTTTTTGGCCTCGCGGGCGTTGTCGATCAACCGGTGATACGGCATGATGATATGGGCACGGTTACTGATTTTAAGCTTATCCGGCGATACATCTATATTATTGGATAATAAGTAATCAATTTCCTCTAGTAAAACAAAGGGGTCAACCACAACACCGTTGCCGATAAAGCATTCTTTGTTCTGGATGATACCCGAGGGGATAAGGTGACTGATAATCTCTTTTCCATCTACAACCATTGTATGGCCGGCATTATTGCCCCCCTGAAACCTGACGACATAATCTGCGTGTTCACTTAATAAATCAACGATTTTGCCTTTTCCTTCATCTCCCCATTGTGTACCGACAATTACTGTATTTCCCACTACTTACTCCTTTTCTTTATGAAAAAATCTTTAATGAGCTGTCTGGTTTTATCTTTATATATCCCTGATATAATTTCAGGGTGATGGTTTAAGCGTTTATCGCCTGCCATGGTGTACAACGAACATGCCGCACCCCATTTTGGATCTTTTGCTCCGAAAACAAGTCGTTTGATCCTGGCATG
>Ga0164318_10004912_pt1 | contig 12915 bp, 11 predicted proteins | sample GuaBasSedimGuay9_FD_113734 | JGI IMG/M metagenome (GOLD analysis project Ga0164318, IMG submission 113734) | Subseafloor sediment microbial communities from Guaymas Basin, Gulf of California, Mexico - Guay9, Core 4571-4, 0-3 cm | ecosystem: Environmental > Aquatic > Marine > Hydrothermal vents... | reverse complement strand
GACATCAGTGATATGGTACCAAAAGCCGTCCATCAAAAAATGTTGGAGAAATACCCCCCCCCCAAAAAAAAGCAATTGATTTAAATCAAGATTTTTTTTATTTCAGGATTTTGTTTATATTCGCTAAAACAATCGTAATGTTGTCTTTACCACCTGAATCCAGGGCCGCCTGTGTTAATGCCTTTGTTTTGACCTCTATGGAAGTTTTAGCAGTTACTATGGATAGGATTGTTTTTTTTGATACCATTTTGTGAAGCCCGTCAGTTGATAGTATTAATAAATCACCTTTTTTGACCTTAAATGTTGCTGTTTCCGGTTCGCACTCGCCATAGCCAATACATTGATCCAGAAGATCATAGGAATAATGATCCTTTGCCTTTTCAGGTGCAAGCTCTCCTTCTTCGATTAGAAACTTTGCAAGCGTCTGGTCCTGGGTAACTTGTACCAGTTCTTTGTTCCTTAAAAGATATAAACGCGAATCACCCACATTGACCCAGTGGATATGGTCTTTTTTAAGAATAGCACAGACAAGCGTCGTTGCCATGCCTTCCAGTTCCGGTGATCTTTCAGCCTTATTGCTGATAATCATATCCATATCCAGGACCATTTGCTCAAGTTCCTGTTTTTCCTTTCCATTTGTTAATTTTTGGATACCCGCCAACTTTGCTTTTACAATTTCTGCGGCAAAATCACTTGAGACATCACCCCCCAAACCGTCTGCAACGGCTAAAAGCAACGACTTATCATTCATCTGGCGGACAAGATACCTGTCCTCATTGGTCTTTAGGAGTCTTCCCAGATGGGTGAAACAAAAAATATCAACATTTTCAATACTCAATTGTGTCTGCCCGGATTTCTTGTTTACTTCTTTGTAAAACGCACAACGCCTGCAGGATTCAATTTTTTCTGCATAGGTGCCCGATACCTTTTTGTTACAAAAAGTTCCTGCAACAAGCCAGCAGGCTCTTCCTGATTTTTCTCCTTCATTAAGACCATTAAGGGAAGAATTAAGAGTGGCAGGACAAATATTACAATTTTTATCTCTGGCATTAGCCGGCCCACGATTGCATTTCATAAATTCCCAGCAATTTAATTTTTTGGAAGGCATTTAATATCTCTCTTTCATAGCGTTGTCCAGATCAGTTATAGCTTCATCCAGATCAGCATATCTTTCATCTGGTTTCAACCGACAAGCCTTGACAATAAATTTGCGCAAAGAATCGGGAAGACCAGGCAGAATATTCTTTGGATCTGGAATTTCTTCCTTGCAACGCATTTTAACAAAAACTGCTGAATTTGATTCAGGATATGGCCTTTTACCAAGAACCATCTCAAAAGCTGTTATTCCCAATGAATAGATTTCGCTTTTCAGGCTTGCACCTTCTCCCTTTAAAATTTCAGGAGCAAGATATGAAAAAGTACCATCCAGAAAATCATCTTCTTCATGAATAAAGCTTGCCAGACCAAAATCAAGAAGTTTTATTCGGGTTTGACCAATGACCATTAGATTTTCAGGGTTAATGTCCTTGTGCAGGACCCCTTGTTTGTATGCGTAGTCAATTGCCTTACAGACTTGAATCAGAAAAATTATTGCTTCTTTGGGCACAATCCTTTTTTTTCGCTCTAATATAGCCCGAATAGATTCTCCATCCAAATATTCCATAATGATAAATGCGGTTTGAAACCGCTCATTTATATCAAACACGGTTAAAATATTATCATGATGAAAGCGAGCAACTATTTTGGCTTCATTCCTAAATTTATTTAAAAAATCAGAATCCATAAACATATTATGTCTCAGCATTTTAATGGCCACAGGTAGATTGGTAGAAGAATCAAATCCTTTATAAACAATCGAATATCCGCCTCTACCAATAATATCTGTTGCAACATAGCGGCCAATGGTCCGATCAGAAATAGGTCTTTGAGAATCAAACCGGTCTGCAACAATTTCAGTTAGAAATTTGTACAGATCTGGATCATTTTTAGGTATTTTTTCAAAAATTGACTTTTTCAACACCCAAAGGTCCATATCGGTCTCAGCTTCAATATGTGAATTGGCTGACTCCCCTGTGAACAAGGCAGACATATTTAAAATATCACCTTCCCCCCTGTGATCGACAGGGTGATGGCTTCCATTTTTTTCAACAAACAGAATGCATGATCCTCTTTGGATGATATATGCCTCACTGGTTTCATCTCCTTGTGAAACAAACCGCTCTGATTTTTTAATTATTTTCAAATCCAGGCTATTGAGGATAGAATGTCGGGTATAGGGTGGAAGAAACCGAAGAAATTTGGTCCTGAGATTTAATGTGCCTTCTTCTGCAAGAACGATATTAAAGAAATCACAGTCCTGGCAGGAGGTTTGTTTCTCAGCATAAGTCCCTTGAATTTTTCCTTCGCAAAAGGTGCCTGCGATAGCCCAGCAAAATCTCCCGGCGCATTTTCCCGAGTTGATCCCATCATATGATTTATCAATTGCCGCAGGGCAAATGCCAAGAGTAAGAACGTTTTTTCCTCCTGGTTCACGCCCGCAGCGATGATACTCCCAGCAATTTATTCTTTTTTTCACCATAAAAGCCTATCCTTGGTTAAAGATAGTCATTTCTCGTTCATGCCAATTAATTTTTCCATTTCTTTTAGCAGCTCAAGGTTGTTTCTTATGGAATTCTTTGAGTTTAATTTTTCTTCTTCAAGTTCAAACTGCTCAAAAAGAGTGGTTTTTTCATCAAGAGACAACTCATGTTCCACCATAGGAAAAAACAGATTGTCTTCTTTAAATATATGCCGGCTTAAAACAGATATAAAAGAAGCCAGGTTTTCCAAAAGACTGGTTATGGCAATCTCATTTTCCATTTCATAACCATTAATGGATTTTTCCAGTCTTGTTAAAAATTGTCGCCCAATTTCATGTTGATGGCGAAGTGATCCAATCTCAAGATCCAGTTGGCCTTCCTTTTTTTGGGCAAGAAATCCAAACATGAGGAACTCTTCTTTATAGTGGTGGAATTTATCTGCATAGTTCCGAAAAAAAGAAACTGCTTTTTGAAAAAACAGCTTTGAAGGCTGCTGATCGCTTTCGATTTTATCCCTGGCGATCCTTAAGAATTCCAATCCCTTCAAGATCAGTACATGTTCATCCTTTAAGGTTTGTGTAATATTCATCGGTGCCCCTTCATAAATCAACTCAAATTATTCCATTCTCTTAAAATTCTTATTCCTGGATATAAATAGCCAATGAATCGATTATTTGAATGTCTTCTGTCTCCATGGCTCTGATGATATTTTTGTGCATCCTCTTTTTTAATTCACCAAAAATTCCTCTTTTTTTTATGAACGTTCTGGCAAATGCTATCGTATCTTTGTCAAGCTCTTCCTTGTCAGCACATGCTTTGACGATCACATGACTGTCGCAAAGTTCCTGGGCACCCAAACGCTTTCCCGAAAGGATCATCTCATTAAATTTATATTCTGGAATGGATTTTCTGACAAACTCAATCATACCAGGCAAAAACGGTATGCTGATATCCACTTCCGGAAAGCAAAAGAACCCTTTGTCTTTTTTCATAAACCTGAAATCACACGCACAGGCCAGCATAGCGCCATTTCCAAAAGCATGACCGTTAATGGCAGCTATTACCGGGACAGGCATCAATAAAATTCTTTTAAAAATGGTGTTCATTCCGTGCATAAATAATTTTACACTGCCAAAATCCTGATCCTTCATTTTCTGGCCCAGCCATTCAACATCAATACCATTGGAAAAATGTTTTTTTGCCGTTGAGGTCAAGACAATGGAAAAGATTTCTTTGTCTTCCAGAATTTCATCAAAACATCGATTCATCTCCTCCACAAATGCAAGATTTTGTTTGTTAGTGCCATTGCACATGTTAATAATTGCCACAGACTCACTTTTTTCCCATTCAACAATTGCCATAATCACTCCTTGAAAACTAATATCCATTTTTGAAAATAAACAGTGTTATTTTAAATAAATTAAACAGCTGAATAATTCAAGTTTAAAACCTGATTCCCAAACAGATGACCGGAAAATTTCGCCAGAAAATCTAATTGACAAGCCTTGTTTTTTCTGACAAGCTCCGCAGTGATATAAAGAGTGAATTTAGACTGTAACATAACTTTTGAATCAGGAACTCGCCATGATTATTGGAATAGATGTTGGCGGCACAAATACGGATGCTGTTCTTTTAAGCAGTAGCAGTATTGAAAAAAAAATTAAAGTGCCCACAGACTCTGAAGACCTTTTCAATACGATTCTCTCAAGCTTTACACGGCTTTTGGATAATATTGATCCCAAAAAAATTCAACGGGTGGTTATTTCAACAACTCTTACAACCAACGCTATTGTCCAGCAAAACATGGATCCGGTAGGAATGATTGTTTCAGCAGGCCCCGGGATTGATCCCAGAGTTTTTAGTACTGGAGAACACTATTATTGTGTCACAGGATCTATTAATCACAGGGGAAGAGAGAAAGCACCAATAAACAAGATGGAAATTGAAGATATTGCCAAACGTATGAAAAAAGCCGGCATTGAATATGTTGGCGTTGTCAGCAAATTCTGTGTTCGAAATCCCAGCCATGAAATGCTTATAAAAAGAATTTTAAATAAATATTTCAAAAAAGTATTTTTAGGGCATCATGTCTCGGGAAATCTTAATTTTCCCCGTCGAATTGCCACAACACATTTAAACGCGGCTGTGTTTTCCCTTCATAAATCTTTTTTTGAAGCTGTCAAACAATCTCTTGAGGAAATGGGGCTTATGGTTCCTATTCAAATTTTGAAAGCGGATGGCGGCACCATGACATTTGAATCTTCCATGTCTTTTCCAGGCCAGACCGTGCTGTCGGGGCCTGCCGCAAGTATTATGGGAGCCATACCCTATGCCCCGGAAAACCAGGATGCGATTGTGCTTGATATTGGCGGAACCACTACAGACATAGCCTTTCTGGTTAACAAAGCACCCTTATTAGAGCCGGTGGGAATCAGACGAGGCCAGTACAAAAGCCTGATCAGATCACTTCGAACCGAGTCAAAAGGCATTGGAGGAGACAGCGCTGTCAGGGTAAAAGACAAGGAATTGGTCATTGGCCCTGACCGGAAAGGACCTGCCATGGCTTTTGGCGGACAGGAGCCGACTCCGACAGATGCACTGGTTGTACTTGGCCTGATGGATGAAGGTGATCAGGAAAATGCTAAAGAAGGGATTCATAAAATTGCTGAACAACTTTGTGTCACAGATGAAGAAGCAGCCGATCAAATATTTAAAAAATGCTGCTCCGTTATACTGAAGAAGACCTTTGAAATGATTGACAAACTAAATTCTAAACCCGTTTATACTGTTCATGAATTTCTTGAAGGATATAAAATCAGCCCAAGAAAAATACTGCTGCTCGGAGGCCCTGCACCCTATTTTGCAAAAAAAATTGAAGAACTCTATCATATTGAAACAGATGCGGTGCCTGAATCTTCCGTAGCAAATGCCATTGGTGCAGCTCTTGCCAGAACCACCTGTGAAGTTTCTTTAAATGCAGATACGGAACTGGGTATTGTGACCGCCCATGAAGAAGATTTTGCAGAACCTATTTCAAAAACGTATTCTGACGATGATTTAGTTGAAACAGCATACACCCTCTTAAAAGAAAAAGCGGTGAATTCCGGTGCAGATCCGGACAATCTGGATGAAGTGGAAGTTGTTGAATTCCAAAAATTCAATATTGTACGAAATTTTTCACCCAGGGGTAAAATATTCAGAGCAAAAATGCAGCTCAAACCAGGGCTGATCAAAGGATTTGAAAAAGTTTTGCAATAATTTTGTGAGGTAATAATGTTAAAGGCATTAAATAAAACAGGTCTTGTATTCTTCCCTGCTTTTGACTGGGCCATAGATCCAACCCATCCTGAAAGAGAAGAAAGACTTCTTTATACCCAGGATCAGTTTACAGAGGAAGGCATCTTTGATATCAGCGGTATTATTGAATACAAACCTGATCTTGTTACACCCGATGATATCAGGCGGGCCCATTTCTGTGTTCCTGATGAAAAAACAATTACGACCCAATCCCATCTGATCAGTGCAGGAGGGGCTAAAGCCATTGCAGATGCTGTTTTAAATCATGAAGTAAAAAGCGGGTTTGCACTGGTTCGTCCTCCCGGGCACCATTCCATGAGAGTCTCCCATGGCGGCAGGGGGTTTTGCCACATCAATATCGAAGCCATTATGGTGGAATATATCCGATCACAGTTTGGTGTCAAAAAAATTGCCATAATTGATACAGACTGCCATCACGGGGATGGGACCAATGATATCTTCTGGCATGACCCTGATGTATTATTCATTTCCCTGCACCAGGACGGCAGGACCATGTATCCCGGATCAGGATTCCCAGATGAACTGGGGGGCCCCAATGCAAAAGGGTCTAATCTGAACATACCTCTGCCGCCAGGCACATCCACCGAAGGCTATCTTTACGTCATAAAAAATTGTGTCCTGCCTGTTTTAGAAGAATTCAAGCCGGATCTTATTGTTAATTCCGCCGGACAGGACAACCATTATACCGACCCCTTAACCAATATGAATTTTTCAGCTCAGGGGTATGCAGAATTAACGTCTCTTCTTAAACCCGATATTGCTGTTCTTGAAGGCGGATATTCTATTGAGGGCGCTCTTCCCTACGTAAACTTAGGCATTATCCTTGCCATGGCAGGACTTGATTATTCCGGTGTTGTTGAACCCGATTACAACCCTGAACGTCTAAGGCAAACCGTGAGCATCACTGACAAAATCAAAAAGACTACCAGCCTTGTTAATTCCTATTGGAATCAAAAAGACACACTGCGACAAAAAGCCGGAAGAATCGGTGATCTTGTGGTCAGACACCGGGAGGTTTTTTATGATACAGACAATATCTTTGAACGGCAAAAAGAAAAAGTGCGAATCTGTAGAGACTGTGGCGGCTGTTTTGAAATAGATTCCAAAGCGACACCAGGGCATCATATTCTTGCTGTCCATATCCCTATAAATGCATGTCATTCATGTAAAGAAACCGGGTACAGGTTTTTCGATCAGGCAGATGTTAATAAATTCGATAAAGTCTTTTTGCAGGATAGACCAAAAGACATTTATGAAATAAAATAACGTTGGATCAAAAAAAACATTACCAGAACCTTAAAACAAGATCCCTTGTGACTCAAGCCATAAGAGATTTTTTTACCGACAACCTTTATCTTGAAATAGAAACACCTGTTTTAAGCCCCTGCATTATTCCCGAAGCCCATATTGATCCTGTAACTGCAGAAGACCTATACCTTCAGGCTTCTCCTGAACTATGCATGAAACGAATGCTGTCAAAAGGATTTGATAAAATTTTTCAAATCTGTAAATGTTTTAGAAGAGATGAAAGAGGATCAAAACACCTGCCCGAACTTACCATGTTGGAATGGTATGCAAAAGATAATACCTATCTTGATTTAATGGATCAATGTGAAGGATTGATAAAATTTATTGCGGCAAGGCTCAGGCTTGAAAACCTGATCAGGTACCAGGATAAATCGATTTGCCTAAACCAACCCTGGCAAAAGATTACCGTCAAAGAGGCTTTTGACCGCTATGCGGATAAATCTTTAAAAAAAGCTTTGAATGATAACCGTTTTGATGAAATCTTAAGTTTTCAAATTGAGCCTTTTCTTGGCAATACAACACCTGCCTTTTTGTATGATTACCCGGCAAGCCTTGCCTCGCTGGCAAAACTGTTACCGGGCAGCTATCAGTATGCCCAGCGATTTGAATTCTATATGGCCGGCATTGAGCTTGCCAATGGATTCACAGAACTAACTGACCCTGATGAGCAAAAGTTAAGATTTGATGATGAAAACCGCATTCGGCAGTCTCAAAACAAGGCCTTGATCCCCTTACCTCACAAATTTCTAACAGATCTTAGAAAAATGCCGGATGCTGCCGGTATTGCCTTAGGCGTTGATAGACTTGTCATGATTTTGTGCAACACCACATCCATTGACGATGTGGTGACCTTTACCCCGGAAATGCTCTAAAACTTACTTTTGGATTTCTTTTCCAAGAAAAAAAAACATGATGATACACCCGATAATAAAGGAAATCAGTGAAATATATAATTGGGGTCCGATCTGGGGAAGTTCATTTATATTTGTATAAATTCTCATATTTTGTACAATGGATATCACACCATCTTTTTTGATATATTGCTCTGCCATGATAATACTTTTTTTAAATGGCCACAGCGCATACAAAGACCCTGCCATCAATCCAATGAGAAATGCCATGGTGGTATTATAATATCTTTTTAAAACGATATTGATAAGCCTTGCAAAGACAAGGCCCCCGAAAACAATACCGATGGAAAAACACCCTAAAAAGGCCATATTATCCAGATTCAAGGTCCTTAAGCCTGAAATGGCAGAAACGACTTCAAAATACTCTCCCATCAGAATCAGTACCAAAGACCCGCTTATTCCGGGTAGAACCATTGCGGAAACCGCCACTGCACCACAAATCAAAGCATATATATATTCATCCGGCGTATATTTTCCTATAAAAGAAAAGACTTTGATGTCAGATTTTTCCTGTTGAATTTCCTTATTCTTCAAATACTGACTTTCATAAGAGTCTGATTTCATTTTTACTTTTTCGTAAGGGTTAACCGCAACGGTCACATAAGTTGTAGAGACGATCCCCAAAACAATAAAAAAAGCAAGGTAGGCTCTTTTGTCTGTGAGCATCTTTACAGGGATAATAATTGAAATCAGAATCAAACCAAAAAATAATGCATAGGTAATGCTAAAATGATAAACAATTAAATATTTCATCAAACTTGAAAGAGAAACAATGGCTACTACTGCACCCAGAATTAATTTAAAAAGAAAGAGGAAATCATTTTTTTGTAAAAAATCAACAAAATTTTTCAATGCCTCGGCCTTTTTGGCATTAAAAATAATTTTGATAATACAGCTTAAAAACTTAATGGTATTGGCTTTGTTAATATTACTTAGAATAGAGAAAACACGTTCATAAATTTTAAAAACAAGAAGAAAGGTACCGCCGGAAACCCCGGGGATAATATTTGCCGTTCCCAGACAATATCCAATAAAAAACTCTTTGAGTAAAGACGGGTGCTTACTTTGCCTGACGTTCATCCGTTAAGGCCCTACTCATCCCAGCCATGCTGGCCAATCAATTTTACAAACCTGCAGGCACCAAGATTTTTTGTTTCAAATCCGTCTTCTGTCTTTTCAATCTTTAGTAATTCCTGGGAAAATCCACCCCCAACTGGCATAACAAGCCGTCCTCCAATTGAAAGCTGTTCAATCAATGGTGCAGGAACTTTTTGTCCACCTGCCGTAACAATGATAGCATCAAATGGACTTTCCTGTTGCCAGCCCTGGGTCCCGTCAGAATATCGGGTAACAATATTATGGTATTTTAATGTATCAAAAAGCTTTCTTGTCTGTAGAAACAAGGTGTTGTTTCTTTCTATGGTATATACTTTATAGACGATCTGGGCCAGAACGGCCGCCTGATACCCTGATCCTGTACCAATCTCAAGAACTCTTTCATGGCCTTTTAACTCAAGGCATTGTGTCATCTCTGCAATAATATAGGGTTGTGAAATCGTCTGTCCCTCGCCGATGGGAAGTGGAAAATCTCCATATGCACTGTCAACAAGGGCCTCGCTGACAAATAAATGTCGGGGAACCTTAGACATTGCCTCAAGAACCAAAGGATTGGTAACACCCCGGGAAACAATCTGTTTTTCAAGCATTTCACGACGCCGGCGACCATATTTCTTTGGTTCATTTTCCATGTCCACCTTAATATCAGCAACCTCCCGGTCCGTCAAGGAGATACAGGCCTTTTACGCTTACGTAATCTTACCTTGATTTTTATCCATAAGATAAGTATTTATAATCCCATGAACAAATCCAGACAAATCATCAGGGCGTTTATTATTTCCTGTATTATTTTTTCCATTGGTGTGACCGGATATATGGCGATTGAAAAATGGACTTTCCTTGATGCTGCCTACATGACCGCCATCACCCTGAGTACTGTCGGATTGATGGAAGTTCATGAGATAAGTTCTATCGGAAGAATATTTACCATCATCATGATATTCGCGGGGGCAGGCTATTTTCTATACATTGCCGGTGTTATCATACAATTCGTTGTTGAAGGTGAAATACAATCAATATTGGGGAGAAAAAGATTGGATCGAAAAATTAAAAAGCTGGAAAACCATTATATTATCTGTGGATACGGCCGTATAGGGCGAGTATTGTGTCAGCTGATAAGAGAAGAGTCAAATGATATAGTTGTCATTGAAAATGATGATAACCTTACCAGCACATTGGAAAAAGACAGAATGCATTACCTTCATGGGGATGCTTCTGATGAAGAGCTCCTGGAAAAAGCAGGTATTAAAAGAGCTTCCTTTCTGGTTGCAGCCCTTGGAACAGACACAGCAAACGTTTTCCTGGTCTTAACTGCACGGCAGCTTAATCCTGATATCTATATTATGGCCCGGGCAAGCAATCCGGATGTCAAAAGCAAACTCATGGTTGCAGGGGCCAATTTCGTTGAATCCCCCTATGATATAGGCGCGGTATCCATGGGATTAAAACTTTTAAGACCCAGTGTCAGCAGCTTTCTTGAAATTGCGTTATCCCGGAAAAAAGAGGCCATTCAAATTGATGAGCTTTTTGTACCAAAAAGCTCAAAGTATACCAATGTTTTACTAAAAGATTCCGGAATCAGGCAGGACTTCAATCTCATCATTATCTCCATCAAAAAGACAACTGGTGAAATGCTTTTTAATCCTCATTTTGAAACACTGATTGAACCCGGGGACACCGTCATTGTGATGGGAAAAACACCTGATTTAAAAAAATTCGCCAAAGCCATCAATAATGAGGATGAATAATATAAAATAGCCCTTGGTATTTTTCACTGCCAGTACCGCATACTGCATTACTTTGACACAAACTATATTTTATAAATCACCCGTTTGTCTGTAATGATAATATCAACCGTAAATTTTCTTGATTCCATCTGGATCTGATCTACAATCTGTTCTTCATAGGCAAGGGACACTTTTCTACAGGTTTCGGGAAGTTTTGTAATCAGCTTAGTATAAAAATTATTACCGAACCCTATTCTGCCCCCTTTGTCATCAAAGGCAAGTCCCGGAATCAGTGCGATATCAACCTCTTCTAGAGCTATCTTTTTGCACTTTTCAACATCCGGTTCAAGAATATCATCAGAGCTGGTTACAAGGTCTTTATTATAATTGTTTATCTTATAAAGATTGATAGCATTCTTAGCATCGGTAAAGACCGGCAGGGCAACTAACTTTTCTATCTGCAATGCTCTTTTAATAATTGACTCTGTGGGGATTGCATTGCTTAGCGAAGTATTGAAAAAAGCAAGCTGTGCTTCCATAAAATTGGCAAACGTAAAAAGCTTATACTCAATCTTTTTCTGTTTCTCCAAAAGTTCTTCTTTTGTAAAGCTTTCCAGCCGTTCAGCCACCAGTGTTAAATTATTCTTTTTCCCATTTTTTATTTCATCCATACCTTATCTTCCTAAATGTTTACAAAAAAAGTTTTTAGCAAATATTAACCACATGCGGACAATTGTCAACCAGCAATAATCATTGACTGTTTACACGCCTCATGGTATCAGGTTATAATTGTTGAAGAATCTTTTAAAATAAGAACTTAAAGCATTATGAAAGAGGTAAAACATACATAAAAATGTTGGATTTAAAATATGTCAAAAACAATCTGGATCTTGTTAAAAATGGAATGGAAAAAAGAAAGGCTAAAATAGACTTTGCCTCTCTTTTAGATAAAGATGATAAAAGAAAAACATTGCTTCTGAAAATAGAAGACTTAAGGCATAAAAGGAATGTCGTTTCCGGTGACATCGCAAAAATGAAAAAATCAGGGGAAGATGCAGGATCCCTTATTGGACAAATGAAAGGCGTATCTGAAACCATAAAAAAACTGGATACCGAACTTTCAACGATAGAAGAAGCCGTACATGATTTCCTTATCACCCTGCCCAATATTCCCCATGAAGATGTCCCGATAGGTTTAGATGATACTGAAAATCGGCTTGAAAAAACCTATGGTGAACCAAAAAAATTTGATTTTAAACCAAAACCGCACTGGGAAATCGGTGAAGATTTAGGTATCCTTGACTTTACAAGAGCTGCCAAACTGACAGGTGCCAGATTCCCTCTTTATCTTGGGAAAGGTGCAGGGCTTGAAAGAGCACTCATCAATTTTATGCTGGATATCCATACCTCTGAACATGGCTACACTGAAACCCTGCCGCCCTTTATTGTGAACAGGGCCACCATGACCGGGACAGGCCAATTGCCCAAGTTCGAAGAAGATCTTTTTAAACTCGAAGGCTGGGATTACTACCTGATTCCGACGTCTGAAGTTCCCATGACCAACATCTATGCCGGAGAAATTATAGATGAATCAATACTTCCCTGTAAATTTACGGCATATACACCCTGTTTCAGGTCTGAAGCCGGCTCCTACGGCAGGGATACCAGGGGATTGATTCGGCAGCACCAGTTTAACAAAGTGGAAATGGTTAAATTGACAACCCCGGAAACCTCTTTTGATGAGCTTGATTCTCTGCTTGCAAATGCCGAGAAGATCCTTCAGCTTCTTGAACTGCCTTATCAGGTTGTCACACTTTGCACCGGGGATTTGGGCTTTTCAGCAACAAAAACATATGATATCGAAGTCTGGATGCCGGGCCAGGACGATGGACAAGGCAAATACAGAGAAATCTCTTCCTGCAGCAATTGCCTGGATTTCCAGGCCAGGCGTGCAGG